>Ga0194115_10001880_pt1 | contig 25896 bp, 17 predicted proteins | sample TA2MahsurfametaG_3_FD_148656 | JGI IMG/M metagenome (GOLD analysis project Ga0194115, IMG submission 148656) | Freshwater microbial communities from Lake Tanganyika, Tanzania - TA2015002 Mahale S4 surface | ecosystem: Environmental > Aquatic > Freshwater > Lake | place: Tanzania: Lake... | reverse complement strand
ATTGCGTTGCATAAATGTCAGGCTCCTGCTGCACTTCATCTCATGAACAGCCAATGCTGTTGGTACATTCCAAGCGACATCGTAACCCACATCCTAGTATCATGTCCCTACTATCCATCGTCACAGGCCATTGACGTCCTTCTATCCTTCTACCCTTTGATGAATCCTTCGTTCGAGAGTCGAACCGCCGACGACGGAAGTCGTCTCAACTAAAGAAACCTCATCGATACTATGATGACCCCTTCAGAAGAAGAAGCCGTGTATTTTCCACCGATATCGAACAACCACAAGATTACAGATACGATAGCCGAGGAAGATCATCAGTCTTTGTCATTTGAAAAGGCCTGTCAGGAAGCCATTGAACGAAAGGTTCCACTCGTCTTATGTCAAAGCGTTGTTCTTTCTCGGACGATTCCATTGAAGGGTCAAGAGTTTCTTCACATTGTCGGGAATCAAGACGATGGAGGACGAGTCACCATTCAGGGGGCCTTACACTCTTTGTTTTTACTTAGCAATAAGAATCAATTGATTTTGGAACATGTCGATTTGGATCATACCATCGAAACGGACGATCACAAACAAGTGGGAGCGGCAATTCAACTACGGGGCAAGGCTAGAGTAACTCTTCAACACTCTCATATCACCTCCATGTCTGGATTTTGTGTCTGGGGGACTCAAAACAGTCAAGGAAGCTTTGTGGAATGTCAATTTCATAGTACGACACGATCGGCTTTAGTCTGGTTTGGACAGACTGTTTGTTCTATGGATCGTTGTCAGATTGATTCGTCCGGTGTCCATGGATTGTGTGCACGTGGATCGTGTCACATAACCGTCATCAATAGTTGGTTTACCCAGAATGCCGCCCGTGCTATTTATGCGTATGCCAATGCTTCATTGACCCTACAAGGATGTCATGTGTCCGGAACGATACACCCCAACAAGGCCGCAATCGAAGTCTCATCAATGGAATCAACGACAACCACCGCTACTGCGGTTGGTAGTAGCAACAACGACAACAGGTCTACGGAGCCAGTCATCATGTCGTCATCGTTGATACTACAAGATTGTGAGATTGTCGGCAATCAAGGTGTGGGTGTACGAATTCGTGGTCCAGTACAGTACGTAGACCGCAGTGGGAATCGTTTGGAACGAAACGCACAGGGTGATTGGGATATTCGTTTACAAGCTGATGATGATGATGCTGTCAAAGACGAATCGACGGATCGGCCTCCTCCTTCTTCAACACAACCACTCTCTAGTAGCACGGGAGGACACGACGACACGAACCTTACAAGATGTGCTGCTACGACTAGTTGTAGTATGAGAACAAGTGACAGTTGGACGCTACCTCCATTGCGTCGAGATGCCAAGGGATCCTCGTTTCGACGCGGTGACTGGCTATGTTCCTGGTGTTTTCAGATTGTAGCAGGTCGCACAGGACGACCGAACGAAGAGGACACCGATTACTACCAAGAGGAACGTTGCAGCCATTGTTTCAAGCAACGGTTATTGGATGGTACAGATCGTCTCCTTACGATGAAGGAGATACAAGATTGTAATAAGGGCATTGATTTTCGACACGGATGGATAGCCCCAGCATCACGCTTTTTGGCTAGGATCGATGATAGTACGATAGTCATTTGGGAATTTGATGGTGATGACGAGAAGGGATGGATATCGTACGATGATTTGAGCGCACAATTGTTAGAAGAAACATACCAACGCCGAAGGATGATCCTATTCCACCAGCAGCACGATGAGGTTGTGTTGACATCGCCGCCGGTGGCACTAGTAGACGGAGCAGATGTACTTCTGGTCAATCTACAGGGAGGAAAGTATCAAGTTAATCTTGCGACGATGACGCAAATCAATATCGAGACGCAATTCCTGCGATTCGTTCGACGAAGAAATGGGACGACCAGTCAATCCAATAGGGAAACAGGAAAATGCTAGAGAGGTATAAATATAGTGGACTTACGCCTACATAACATACCGGTCAATGATTCTGCAGCCATTAAATGTAAACACATACCGGGGAAAGGGAGCTTCTTTTTTCTGTAGGCGCCCATACCGATCCGGAAGCCAGAGAGTTTTCCTGACGTTTTGAGATGACAATGGACGTAGCTTGTGATGCCGCGCAAAAGTGTTCATCCTTCTTGACACGAATGATGGCACATCAAAGTTAGCGGGGGAAAGAAACGTAATTCTCCAATAAAAAACAAATTATCTTTACAGGGTTCGGGTTTGTACACCGCGGAAGCGAAGACACCCGAAGAGGACATGTTATCACACTTTCTATCTACATAATGCTCTCGATACTGTCACCGCTCAAATAATGGTACTTCGTCATTACGTGGGATTTCATTCTGCTATATTTTTAGCCTGTGCTGAGGTGGTCACTTGATTCGCTTTCTGTGACATGCTTAGAACGTGTTCCTTGACAAGATGGTTCGATTGTTCCTCCAAGCTTCAGATGGTCGGAGAGTCTGGAAAAAAATGTTGACGGTGAGATCTTCGCCTTGCCTTTTTGGCTAGAGGATAAGATGATGACATAAAATCGGTGGATCGAGAACCGTTAGCACTTCACATCAAGGAGGAGTGAATATCCAGAGATAAATACAGATGGGGGTAGTGACAAGAGCAACCGTTCAGGGAAAGAATGAGAAAGCAGGATGTTGAAAGGTCTGCTTCGGGCTTCCTCTTGTTGACCTTGATGATGGACAAGCGTGATCCTCTATCATTCTCCACTTTGTCGGACCTTTCCGGTCTCCTCGCAAACGAAGAAGTCCCGGATCATGCACGAGACCACAGCTGCCGTTCATCGGGTGTTATTGACTCTGAGGAATGCCCAGGATCATTGATCCCATTCTCATGGGATCATCGTCTGCTGGTTGAGTCCGAAGAAGAAGGATTTCTCAACGTCTCTCACTACGACGAGACATTCATGGTCGATCCTTCTTACGGCCCTGCCACTGAAGCGGTTGAACAGAACTACTCCCTTCATCGATCGCGAAAGAAGGCTAGTCCTTCAAAGGATACAAGGCAGCAGAAGACGAATTGCAAGAGTGGCACGAAACGCAAGCTATCTGCTATCGGACTCTTCGATTTCTCTGAGTTGGATGAAGCAGTCCCCCCTGTTACTGATGCGTTATCCTTTCCTTCTATCGAGTGGAGTTTCTTGGATGACGTCAAAGAAGATGAAGGTGGAAGTTGCCATACATTTCCCGTGTTTGGTGGCGTGGGCAAACAAGACGCTGGTGTATCCCTGGAATATCCACCAAGCCCTAAGCGACGGTGTCGAGGCCTTGTTCGGTCAAAGGGGCTTCGTAACGATCTTTTTCTTTTGGACAAGAGCACCATCAACAACCAACGTTTGGTGCCGATCGCCAGGACGAATACAGTCAACCTACAGGAGGAGGTATCTGGGGCGTGAACCGTCTGAAAACAATCAAGTTGAGACTCGCGTTGCTCGTCCTGCACGGACCATGAGCTCAGGTCATTATGCCATTCACTTCTTCTTCTTTGGAGTGCAGAGTTACCCAAGAGGAGCATCATTCGATACAAACTATATGGAGACGAACGCTTATCAAGGCACCAGGCACACATGTTGACCCGCCATTCATCTTCAACCCTGACAAATAGTTGTCTGCTAGGAAGCGAAAGTCTACTAGAACGCAGAAGCGTTAGTCGGACATAAATAACCCTCTAGTCGAATAAAGGAAGATTGTGAATTCTCATTCCTAGAAAGGACCCCGCTGTTGGGGCAACGAACCCTATGAGCTGTAGTTGAAGCCGTTTTGGTTACCGTACTATATTCGTGTCTCATAGCTTACCGTTAGTCGGATGAATCGTACTTCGAGCTTTCTTCTTTGTTTCGACGTGGATGCTAGTATCTCCTCGTCGCGCGAGCATGCGCATAGAATACGTTCGTAGCCAACGAGCCATCACATCGATGCTTCTCTAGATCATCGTCATCCTTCGAAAACTACGATGACAACAGAAACTATCCGTTTTATCGCACAGTCTTCGGGTGCATCAATCATCCTACCATTGCCCAGATTCGGCTTTACGGATATTGCAGACAACGTTTGCGATCTCGATCCATCACTCGAAAGGCTAATACAATCCACACCTACTGTTTTTTCACGCCAAGAAAATTCCTACACATGACAAATCTATCACTCCGAACCGTCGTTCGGTTATCTCTCGTCCTGGCACTTGCATCTGCCTTTTTGCCTCCGTCCACTACATGCCTTTCATCACGGCAAGGACTCGATGTCGTAAGGGATATTGATCGCCCGCCCACATTCTTGGACCAACAACGTCCCGATGATGACGATCTTAATGTGTTGTTTATGGATGATGATGATGATGATGATGAGTCTGACGAAGAAGACTCTCCCATTAAGAAGGAAATGGGTGCCGGTCGACAACGATGGGAGAATCTGAACCCCAAGGTGAAGCAGAGACTGATCGAAAAGGGTCAACAAAAAGCTATTGAAAACAAAAAGAAGCGAGAACCTGCGGCGGATAAGAAAAGGCGTAAGTTCCAACTGAGGGGATGGATTTTCGTGGTAGACAGGATTATGTGGCTCACTTTATGTTTCGTCGGATTACTATCGACAGGTATGATGATGCAATTTAAGAAATTGCAACAGGAAAAGAAGAGGGCATCGAAAATTGCGCGACCGTTAGGATTCGATGAAAGGGCGCCATTGTCAGCTTTCTTACCAGGAATGGAAGTTACTGGCGTCGTAATTTCTTTGACAAATTTTGGTGCCTACATTGACGTTGGAACAGAATGCGATGGATTGTTACATGTTTCACAGATTACACGTGAATCCTTCATTGAACATCCTCGACAAGTTCTTAGTCCAGGCGATGAGGTCATTGTGACGGTACGGTCAGTCAGTACGGATCTCAAGAAGATGCATCTTACGATGTTGACTATGGAACAGGGGGGGTTCGTCACCGAAAACAATAGCGACGACGACGACGACAGAATTTCCTTGAGCGAAATTCAACAGGATGATGAATTATGGGGAGTATTGAAACGAGTGACCGACTATGGCGCCTACGTAGAAGTCGGTGCCGAAGTGGATGGATTTTTGCATTTCATGGACCATCCCTTATGGGATGAAGGTTCCCGTCCCTCTCAATTTATGGAGGCAGGGCAACGAGTACGTGTTTGGGTATCCGATCTGGACCGACAAAAACGGCGGATCAAGTTGACTGGCAATCGACCGACAAACCTCCCAGGACCTCGCTTGGAATTCTAGACTACATGGCTATACGTGGCAAGTAAACTCATACGCCACGGTTTAATATCGGAAAATCAAATGTTCCTCTGTATCGCAACATAATCTAAATGGATTAAGACTTAATTTTGCAACTTCAATTTTCACTACCGGGAATCGTCGATGATGAGTAGAGACCGGAAAACAACGGCCTAATGGTGCGCTCCACCATGGTGGGCATAATATTCCTCAAGAGCCTTAGCCTTGATTTCTCGAGTGTGGTTGACCTCTGGGCGGACACGAGAAATGTATGTTCCAGTGTACATGACAACAGAGATACCCAACATGCTGTGCCAAAGAAGCGTCGCTCTGAAACAGGAAAAAAAGAGAGGAAAGATGAAAGTCAGAAAATGACCACTTCGACTGCGAAAATTGCTTTCTTGGACATGCCTTGTGTATGTCGTCAAAAGCCGAAACATCTCCTTTCTCTTGTTGGTCAAACTTACCCATTCGTCTTCACATCAGGATGGTAGTATACTTGTGCCCTGCGAGAAACATTAGCCCACATTGTGGCGTAAGTTGCAGGAGTCGTCAACTTGGTTAGGATAGCAGACATGTTGTTTCCGATTTTTTGGACAGCGTGTGTGTCCTTGCTTTTTTTTTCGTCGCTCTCCCTCTCTCGTCGGCGGTTTTGGCAGTGGAAATTTTACCACGTGAATTTCCCCCTTTCAGATTCCGATCAGCGATCCGTTAATCGGTAGGTCGGCCAGACGTGCTGCTTCGCCTATCCGACTAATACTATAGGGTACTATATGTATATTGAATTCATATGTTTGTCCAAACCTTGTTTCACATGCGTGTCACGAGATGTGATGTGATTTCCTTAGCCTCGCATGTAAAGTAACTTACAACCACCACAAACATCGTCAAGGATATTATTTCATCTTGAACAGTCTAAGTATGATTCTTCGACGACCCTTCCTTATAGTCTTGGCGCTAGGATTGTGCTGTAGGACTTTTTCATTCCAGGCGTCACCCTCGAAAGCCGGATATCTTCCGCCACTTCCTGCGTCTGTCGATACCCTACCAGACACAAGAACTCCATTGTCGCCAAATACATTTGCTGGAATGGTAGAAAAGGGACTTTTGGATAGATTTGAGGAAAAGGATATTGAGCGAGTTCTTGCATCATGGCGTTTATTGGACAAAGACTATAATCACAAAGAATATGTTGGAGAGCCAGGGAAGGAGGCGGAGAGTGATATGGTACAAGAATGTCATTCATACGTCCCTGGCTTAACGATCAAACCCTTCTGGGATGCAAACGATTTTGACTGGGCATCCTTTCTGGAAAAGAAGTATCCCGAAATTCGTAAGGAATTCAGTCGAGTTAATTCGGACATGAATAAGCTCAAACAACAAGGCAATAATATCTGGGCGGGGGCACTAACGGCAGATGCAAGTTCATATGGTGAGGGATGGAAAACTCTCGTTTTGATGAATCGAGGTCAGTGGGATCCAGTCAATGTGAATTTATTCCCAAAAACTTCACGGGCAGTGCATGACAGTGGTATTCCAGCGACGGAAATCTTCTTTGCATGTATGGAGGGTCCATCCGAAATCAAGAAACATACTGACTTTACGAATTTCGTCTTGACATCACACCTGGCGGTAGATATCCCCTATAGTGGCGAGAATAAGTGTAGGATATCTGTGGGTGACGAAACGAGAGAATGGATTAACGGGAATATCATGGTGTTCGATACATCCCTACTACATGATGCGATTAATGAAAGTGATAGGATGCGATACATCCTTATGTTCCGTGTATGGCATCCAGACCTGACGCCTGTAGAACAACAGGCTCTTCAATTCACGTATGATTGTTTAGAGATCCCTGGTCTTGTTAGTACCAATCCTGAGGAACGGTTTATGGCAGAAGAAATGGTAAAGAGTGTTCGTGCATTCCCTTCTATCGAACGACCCACGAAGGCAACAGGATCCGGATTTGGTTCTGGTGGTGGGAAGAAAAAGACAAAGGAAAAGAAGGAAAAATCCCAAAAAGGCTTTGGAATTTGAACGTGAAAAGGTTCGTCTGCACTGTTCTACTCTAGAGATATTCTTGATTTCAGTAGGCGTATTAGCTTACGTAGCGGCGTAGCATTGTCTATGTCTAGCGGGGGTATCGAAGTCGAAAAAAAAGTCACAACGGTCATTATACCTCTTTCCTTCTTGGCATACGCTTTGCGTATGAAAGACCATTTTCCGCTCGTAGTACCTTCGCAAGATCACGCGAGTTCACTCGGACGCTTAAAAATGGCAACATAGACGGCGGGGTATCCATGAGGTCCTTCTCCGACTGTAGTTCACCATATTGAGTAAACAATTCCTCCCATAGAACCGCGGATCTCGGCATCCCCTCGGAGTCGGCTTCCGTTAGTATCTTCTGCCTTGAGCCATCTTCGTTGGCTGATCGGGCAACGACTAACCGTTTTGCAGTTTTCCGAGGAACGCCTCCAAGTTGTGATCCAAAGGATAGGATTGCAGAATACAACGGCCCTTCGCACGGAAGGTTTCGAGCGGTTATGGCATCAAGAACGAACAGCAGAAACTTAAACTTCTCCACCGACTCGTCATTCAAGTGAACTACCGTCGGTAAGCTATCACGTGCTTTCTTTGGAAACAGATTGAAACTCTGATAGATTGCGTCGTAAACTGACTTGGACGGAATGTTTCCACTTTTCAATAGATGTTGAATGACCATTCGGGCCGAGTCAAAATCACCACGTGTCAGCGAATTCTTCAATAAGCTTTCGTAGGCAACCATTACCTGTTTGCCAGAAAGGACCTTCGACTCCCTCCCGCTCAGAAGACTCAAGGATTGTTGAACTTTCCCCATTTCACACAGTGCCTTGATACCTTGTAACTTCGCATATCCGTCCGGTCTTTGAATGCGTTGATAGATATCATAGGCCAAGTCTGGCGTCCCCGACGCCAAACAGGCTCCAACGAGTGCCGTCATGGTCTTTAGGTTGGGAGAAATACCGAGTCCATTCATCCTTGACAGCAACTCTAAGGCTCGTCTATGGTCTGCAATGGCTGCCGCAGCACTGATAGCAGTGGTATAAAGATACACATTCTCCGTGAGAGCCACGGTTTTGCGATCCCAAAATGCTGTCTCGAAGAGTGTCAAGGCGGCACTTGGGTTTCCAGTTTCAATCAATCCCTTCATCAACAAACCGTATGTCATGGAATCGGGAGCAATCCCGGCACGTTCCATTTCCACGATGATCCTCTTGGCAGACCCGATCTTTTTCTGTTCGCAAAGTGTCTTTATGATGGTGTTGTAAAAGATTGAATCTGCGACTGTACCTTGCTCCTTCATATCATACAGAAATTCATCAATATCGGCTTCCGACATGGTTACAATCGCCTTGGCTAGAGATGTGTAGCTGAACTTGTCAGGTGTCAAACCATTTCTTTTCATTCGATAAAACAAGGCGATGGCCTCCTCGTATCTTCCATTCCGTGTCAAGGCATTGATCATGGTGTTGTATGTGACGAGATTCCTTGCGGGCATTTCTGACCGTTTATTCCCCTGCGACATGACATTGAAAATTTGCATCGCAAGATCTAGACTATTTTCCGTCGTAGAGTCCGCCAGTGCGGAAATCGCTATGTTGTAGCATCGAGTGTTCGGCTGAAGGATTCCGTTCGGCCCGGTGCCAGGCCATGAGCCTACCTCCAGGCCATCAACGATGGAGTCATCTCGGCCACTCAGACCCGCGAGTACTCTACGGACCGACGAATGGTCTCCATTCATGGCATGGGCTTTGAGTAATGAGCCTGCTGTGTAAATGTCCAGAGTGTTGAGGCTAGACACGAGCTTGCCTTCTTTCTTTCCCACAATTGTCGTCGATGCTTCCCTACTCGATCCATCGGCGCAAATCCCTACCGCAGCCTCAAAAACTTGGATGGCCTTTACAGGTTCCCGGCAGGACAGGTATGAATTCATAACCATCGACAAAGTGATGGCATCCATGGTAGCACTAGCGCTAGCCAATGCATCCATCACTTTATCCGCTACCAAACTGGGAACGGAATACTTGCTAACGAATTTCTCCTTTGTAGGTTGACCGTCAGCAGCGTACCGTTTGATGACTTCTCGGCATCGTCGAAGCAATTCTTCTTCCTTAATGGTTGGGACGGCTGGGGCCGCATTCGTTTTGGGTCGAATCATGACAGAACTGTCCGATGTTTCCAACACACCTGGTCGTTCAAATCGCATTGTGATTTGTTGCCCAGGTAATCTCGTCGTGACTGCGGAAATGACACCCTCCACCGTCGATACTGGCCACATTCGTTCACCAACTGACGAATCTACTGCAAGGACTCTATCTCCCACCTTGACAGCGAATCGTACAAGGGTCGGTGCAGTCTCTGTGAACCCCACCACTTCAACGTAACCATCCGGCGTTTCTGAAGAGACAAGGAGAAACATGATTGTGAATTACGACGTCCCACGGCAACCATCTCGTCGCCACTATAATCTCACTTACCCTGAAGTTCCAGTCCTATAGGACGAGTGAGAGTCAACTCAAATTGGTTGTCTACCGCTTCTCCGAGACGTTGGAACTCGAATTGGATACTTTGGCTAACAGCCTTCCGTGATTGTATCACGGATCGGACCCCGTCCAGTGTACTCTTGGGCCATCTTTGTGATCCCATGGTGGCAGATGTCGCTTTGACAATGTCTCCGGGGCGAACCCCTGAAGTCCAAGCGGCACAATCCTTCCGGACTGCACAGACGACGAGACCTTGGAATTCTCCTGTGATCCGTCGAGAGAGTGCCACCTCATCCAGACGCATCACATTGTCTTGTGTCTCGATGGAATCCATTTTCAAAAAGTTTAATGAATCCAGATCCAGTTCAAGACCTTGAAACTCACGTCCCTTATTCACTTGACATAGAGATAAGCCCATCGTTAACAGTTGTGATCGCTCCTCGATCGCCGTAAAAGACGGCAGGGGTAACGTCACGACAAATGTCTTCGTTCGTCCCTGGACTTGTTGTTGTTTCAGTGCAATCTTAGCTTCATCGGTATCTGGTTCATCCCGTACAGCATTGACTATTGAATCTCGAGCCGCCGTCGTGACTGTGTTCAAAGCATCACTAATAATCATACTATCCGTCCCACTGACAACTCCTCCCCCGTTGGATTGAAAGTCTGAACCTGTCGAGGGAGTCGATGCGACTTGTCGCCTTTGCGTGCCCTGTTTTGCCCTTCTCCGTGATCCGCTGGAATGACCGAGAGAATTATGTTGCACATGTGGATAGCTATGAAAGGCATCGACGACGAAAACTCCCACCTGTACAGAGTTCCAAGATGAAAGGGATGTCGATGTAGATAACAGAATTGCAAGAGCGGTTCCCAAGCGCACCATTGTATTCAATTTATGTATATGTGTCGGTTGTGGTTTTGTGTTGTGTCTACAGCGGTGTGACTGTATACTTCTGTTTTGAGTCTTGGTCAAGTCAGGTCGAACCAAGAAAATGTATACTTACTTGTCGAACAAAAGAATCAAAGTATGTTCGCGTAAATAACCTTCTTGTCCACGTTCTCCGTATCTACTCTTTCCTCAGATGAAAGAAAACGAATTAAGTGCCACGATCCCTGCGAGATTGTTGTTTATAGTTAATCGGGTTGATTTGGGCTATCTCCTGACAATGATCTCGTGACACAAGGTGATGTGGGACAACCAATGTTTTTTTGGAGATGACGCTGTGTAAGAGAAAGAAGGTGAAACCCTATTTAGATTGCGCTGAATCGATGAGACGAGGTGGCTTTCGTTTCGGGAGGCGTAGTTCCGACACTTATTCTTGGATCATTCGTATATCCGTTCTGGCCAAGTCACCCCCTGTGGACTCATCAAGACTCTTTTTTCTTGACCTGAGACAGAGAGAACAAGTCCGACAGACGAGATCTGTTCATCACATACGACGAAGGTTTGTTTTCTCACCGTTTGGCACCTTCCACCTGGCTGAGTCGATCATTCCTTGAACTATTCTATAGCTCAGACCCTATGCTAGGGGGACAGGGATCGTCAAGTACAAAGTATGAGGTACGGAGGTTGAGAGCTTCAAGCTGCTCTTGCCCCCTATGTCTCACATCCAGAAGACCCGGAGCTGACGTCGGTCATCGACGTCACCTTTTCATCGTTTCTTGTCCAGTTTTACGTATGACTTCATATACGGTACATAAATAGTATCACATGTAGGTATTCCATTGATATAGTATGTAGTATATATAAGTATAAGAGTCTATAGGTATAATTTAGAGAATGTGATGCCAACTCTCCGGCGGGATTCGGGTCAATGTTCTCGACTTGGCACTCGCAAACCAAAGTATCGTAGTCCGAATAGGTTACAACGACATAAAAAGTACAAAAAGTGCAAGCATGTTTTCATCTCGAGTTGCCTCTTTCATTATCCTACAAAGAAATTTCTGTAGTCTCGGACATAGGAGATACCATGTTCGAGTTCTTTGTTCTCGACATCTTCGACCTGGCGTTGTCGGAACGTCGGCCATTCAACACTTATCAGCCTCATCAACATCATCACTCTACGGTAGTAGGTTCCTATCGGTCGCAACAACATCGTCTGTATTAGGAGGAAAAGATGCCTGTTGGGAATCCATGAATGAGACGACTCGAAAATTAGCAGATGCTATCCTATCCAAAGATGGCAATGATGAACATTCTGACTTTACGAAACCCAAAATCAAAGGTTCCTTTTCCAAACGATATGCACTTAGTAAGGCCATTACCCTCATGGAATCCAAACATCCTCAAAGGAAACAACAGGGAGATTTCCTCTTGACGTATCTGTTATTATCTCAACATGATGATGATGACATTTCCTCTACCTCCACTGTTGGCGTCAAAAACAAGAACAATATCAATCAACATCCTCCTCCAGAGGACAACAACACAACTCCGACTACGATTCCTAAAACATTACGAGTAGGATTTGCTGGACCACCGGGAGCGGGGAAATCTTCCTTGATGGAAGCCTTCGGGATGTATGTCTTGAATGATCAAAATCATGATAGCGATTCAAACATTCATCTTGCCGTGGTTTGTATCGACCCATCCTCGGGAGTATCGGGTGGAAGTATTTTAGGTGATAAGACAAGAATGACAGAATTGTCAAGACATGATCGAGCCTATGTCCGTCCATCTAGTAATTCAGGTGTTCTAGGTGGATTGTCAGCCTATACAGATGACGTCGTGACGACCTTGAGTGTAGCGGGATATCCGTACGTCTTTGTCGAGACGGTCGGACTAGGACAATCGGAGGTGGAAGTATTTGAATCGGTAGATATCCTTGTCTTATTATTACCCCCCGGTGGTGGAGATGAATTACAGGGTGTCAAGAAGGGGATCGTAGAACGGGCACATATATTGGCCGTTACGAAAGCCGATGGAAGATTCCTAGAATCGGCCAAGGCAACAGCATCGGACTATCGGAATGCGATCCGAGTCTTACAACAAAGTAATACGAGTACGAATGAAGAATCTTGGCAGCCACGGATCCTACTGACTAGTTCTGTCACGAAGGATGGTCTACATACACTCTGGCAGACGATTCAAGATTGTCGTACACATCTAATTCAATCGGGGAAATGGGAGACGAAACGAAAGGAACAGGCAAGATATTGGATGTGGAAACAATTCACACGGATGATGCAACATCGGATGCAACAGGATCAAGACTTCGGACGACGGGCCGAACATTTAGAATCCGAACTTCTCAAGGGTCATGTCACACCCCGTGTAGCGGCACAAGAATTACTGGATAGTCTATTTGAACGAATGGGACAATCCAAGTGATTTCCTAACCGAGAATATCCAGCAGGTATGTGCCTTCCTGTTGTATCAGCGCGTCCTACGACTTTTGTGAAAAAATAGGTCCATACATATACTCCACTCAGCTCACGATACAATTATCCTTCTGATCACCCGCAGGCCGTCGTCCAGTTCTTGGAGAACGAGGCGAGAGGATTGCCTGTGGTCGCGACGGGGTTTGACTTCGTTGTCGTATCTGTTCTATTTGTTCATCCTCTTGTTGTGGTAGACTCATTGCCAACATTCTATCATGGTCCTCTTGTGAGCTCACCTTAGCAGGACTTCCCATGACGGCTACGGTAGGCTGTTGTTGAACGTCAACAGATAATGATGGCCCCGCCTGGGGATTACTACGCCGAAGTTGTGATGGTATCGAAGACTCTGCCGCCTGGTTGGGTATCCCCTCACTACGATTGGACGGGGCTTGATATCCGACGGGTTGAAAAACAACCTTCGCTTGGGCTGCAACATCCTGTAGTGACATACTGAAGTTTGTTCCAGCTTCCTTCATCCTATCCGTCCACGACGCTACCGACTTGCCAAGTACTGTCGTACCTTCCGGTAGATTCCTATCGATCTGGATTGGATCATGTGGATTGTTTCTGTTATATTCCTCGATACTCGCTCGCCGGGCCCTTTCCAGTTCTCCGCCATGAGGTCCTGGACGAATTGGTTGGTTCCCCCTTTTCGCCTGATGGTAATTCTCTTGACTTAGTTGTAAAGCTAGATGATAATCCGAATGTGATCGAGGGTCGTCATTCATGTTTGGGCCACCATCTTGAAAGACTGCTGCCGGTGAGGTAGAAAATTCAGCATTCACATATTCAGTATCTCCATCGATGACATCCAATTTTTCCCAAACAACATTTGATACCTGAGCATAACCAAAGTCTGTCACCAAAAGATACAACATCCCTGCATGTTTCGTTAGGGTATTGAAATGATTGTTCCGGAAGAAGACTACCATTTGTCCATCCTTTAAGTGTTCATAGAGGACATCCAATCCATATTGAGTCAATTGATGTCCTGACCGGTCTAAAAAGTTCTGTACCATCGCTGCCTGTATCGCCTTCGTCGAAAGTTCATCATCATCATCATCATGACGTTGTGATGATGTGGTAGTATCGGATGGTTCTGTTGGGTGATCGTCCTTTTGCAATGTCGTCGCAGCGTCTTTACCCTCAATGACCAAATTGACAAGTTGATTGTATGTCCTATTCTTGATTAATTCATATTCCTCTGCATCCGGTTCGACTAACCATCCATGGACGAGTTCAATACGTAGTAGATCAAAGGCATTCAAATGAATCGTATATTCGACGCCAGTCGGTCCTGATGTAAATTTCGGATTGACATCCATCCCATATTGAAAACTTGGGAATATCGTAAATACCTCCTGAACATGATGATCACCCTGTCCAGAGGAGTTATTTAATAAAATCTTTTCCGCAAGGACATTCATTAATTGATCAATCGTTACTAGTCCTGCACCGATACAATTCGATGGTAAGACGATAGTCGATTTCAATATTAAACAATTCGTCGCTGCCAATAGAGGACATGGTCCATTTTCATTCTGAAGAAGAATATGATAATCTCTCTCCTAGTAATGATATTTGTGGGTTTTGAGATTCCATGAGGGGGGGAACAAAAAAAAACACACAAGATTTTAGGTTCCAGTGAAGGATTTAGATACGATCCAACTCGAAAAGGATAAGTGAAGTATTCCCCATCCACACATAAAATTTGTCAGTGACGCACCTTGTATCGAATTTGTTTGAGTTGATATGCCATGGTCAGAGCCCTTCAGAGAGATTTGCCTTTTTGTGGTTCTTGGATGATGATGAGTCGGGAAAGGGATCCAAAATAGAGTTCACTTTTTTCAGCGCAGTTCCGTGATCGACTTTCCTACTCAAACAACAATAAACTGTAAACAACGGGATTCGAAGGCAATTCCCGACAACTCCCGGTATAATGATCAAACGATCAGTCCTTGTAGGCAACGTCGTTTCTTGGGAGATCTCACCAGATCGTGGATAGGACGTTCTTTTTGTTTCCTCTTTCTCAATCATCATATCATAACACAACGGATCGTCGGAACTACTATTCTACGTTTTTAGCTGTTCCATAGCATGATTACAGTTACAGTTACAGTTGCAGTTATTCGGCACCGGCATATCTCTACAAGATACCGTAGTCATGTCTATGATACGCATATCATAGCCAAATTTGTATGACATAGTCTCATACATATTATACTTGGCGCCGCCATGCCGGTAGCATCATACTTACAGTCAGAAGTGCAAACGCCACCTTCTTTCGTCAGACTGACGTGGCGATCCCATGTGGGAAGTGAGAACCCGACGAACATGGTTTCAGAAATAATCGAAGATAACTATAGAGGGAAAAAGAAGATAACTATAGAGGGAAAAAGAAACCCTTTCCATTGTTCGGGTCACCGCGACAAGTCCAATGGATACGAAACACAAAGAACGAAGTGGATAACAAAAATTTGTTCGCCGAAAGTCTCCTTCAATATAGCTGAAATCAATAAATGCAGGGCATCAATCTTTTTCGTTCTCAACGGTTTGCCACGAGCCGAGGAACATGGCCGTACAGGATATTCTACCTATTCCGACTGTGAAGATTGAACTTTCCGTTCTCCTCTCACACACCGTTCCGATTTTTCTGTTACCACTTTACAGTCATCACATTCACACAACAACAAAAAACGAAACAAAGCCCACCAAACTGTGTTGAACAAAACGGACTACCGGTACTACCATGATGGGACCTCAGCAAGCTATACTTAGCCTGTCCGCGACAGCACCCCGTCGATACCCAAACCACTCTGACTGTAGGTTGCTTCACGAGAGATGTCCCGAGAAGGATGATGATGTCCTTGCGGGGTATTCCAACTGTAACGAAAGGTACTTGGTGAACGACAGTGTACTAAGGAGGATGAGGGCGCCTTCCTTTCCACCATGTGAGACACAATGTTCTAACCAACAAGTCATCCACGAGCAAAAAGAAGGATATTGTGGCTCCATGGCAGAAAATCCCTCTATCTCCTGTCGTAAGACGAAGGTGGCTGCTGACCTACTCCCCTTGACAAAAGACCCATCATCATTCTACTTCATCATGTATCCTGCTTCCTGCTCCTCCTCCTCCTCGAGAAACGCAAAGAAGATCCTTCGGATGGACAAGACTTTGTTTTCATCATCACAGGCATGCACTGGGGACGCTACGGCAAGAACGAGCAACGTAAGTTCACGGCTACGGATGGCAGGGCTATCACAAATCCTTCTTCCATTCCATGAAGGGAGTAGTCCTTGTGGATGTGATGACGTCGCCTCACCCAACATGGGGGGGACTGAAAGGAATGATGATCAATCTTGTCGTCGTCTTCTTCCCACCACCATACCATCCAATAAGGAGAATGATTCTTCTCGAGGACATGTTGTTGGGACGAAACGAAGTCATCAATCCAGCATGGCATTCAGTGTCTCCACGCCAACAAGAACCAAAATGATGAAACGTTGTATGGCCTTTACTTCGATGAATTCCTTTCTTTCTTGATTCACCAGAAAAAGTATAATCTTCAAAGTTCACAAGGGTAGTTTTTGCACGTTTCATTGTTTCACGAGAGGAGTTAAGATAAGGACAACGTCTAAACGAGTAGAAAAGCTTGGATTGTTCCTTCTAGAGTTCGAGAGATATCGGACTACCTTGTATTCTTCTGTCGGCAACGGTATTCTCATTTGAAATGTATCCGGTCCGCAAAATGATTGCTTCATATACTTAATCCAAACATGCACAGAACTGTTGACAGGGTGCCTTCCCCGGCTTTAGGAGGTTGTCGTCCTTTAGATTGTTTCACCCCATCCCGTCCCGATCGGTGGGATCGATAATACATCGGATTCCTACCGAGCGACTATCGAATGGCATTCGTATTCTGGCCTTTAGGTCGTGTGAGAGATTTTTGGTCCGAACCGAGGTCGATAGTGACCGTGACCTTCACAGACACGATAACATGATTTCCATTTGATGAGCTACAACGGCTGCAAAAAGGGACCTGGGGAGTCTCACCATTCACCAAGAAGTGCGCCACGACAAAAAGAGTTGTTCGGTGGCGGACGGAGGGGTATGATTATTCTAATACTAATGTCCCAAGAGTAAGAATCTCACATTTTTGTGAAACAAGCCCAATAGACAATAAAGGATTCCGTCCTAACCAACTCAAATAGGTATTCGAAGAAGGTTATGGGATTTCATCTGTGCGAATCCAGTTGCGATATAAACCTTCGAAAATACATAAGTGCCAATCCCCTCTTGAGGCCATGCGATGGTGAGTCCAATCTCAAAGGCCTAGATTTGTGTCGTCGTGGGAAATGCCTTGTTTTTCATCCGTGGTAATGACAACAAGAAAGAACACTAGGCTACGGACCAAAGAAAAATGCTATTCTGTCGACACATGGTAGCCCTATTGCCCGTCACTTCGCCGAGATTTTTGGTGCGCATTGTTTTGTCCACATGGATTCTTGAGTCCAAGGAGTCTAACTGCCTTGTGGAAGCAGTTTTCGGACATGACAAAATCTTACCGTTGAAAGACGTTGGGTAAATACGAGGTTCTGCTGCGACAGACGGATCGTTCGTTTTGTTTCGAACATGTCGACACGGAATTTACTGTACAGTACCGGTATCGAAGGTTGACACCTCGAGACGACGCGAATCTCTCCGAATTCGACCTTATAGTCATGTGAATTTCTATTTTTCCTCAAGGTGCGCTTTCCGTTGAGGACCTTCCCACCTCGAGTAAGGAGATTCAGCGAGAGCCAAGAGAGACGAAAAAAACGTGGCTCAGTGCGCGACCATGCCATAGACATACAAGGTGGGGAGAAGGCGAGATGGAGATAGGGCAGGAAGGGTTATCCATGATGTTGGATCAAGTGCAACGGACCAACCTGAACGGAAACGACGGTAACCTGCCCTTTGGTAGTTTGAAATCCACGCCACGATAAGCCCCGAGGCAACCACCATGAGAAAAACAAGTTGAATTCCTCTCTCGTACAAGCCCAATATCAGAATACGCAAAATACAAGCCGACAACCATCACTCCAATCACTGCATAAATTTATTTCTGCCAAATGAAGGACGGACGAGGACGGGGAACCTTCCTACTACTTATATTGCTACTACTCCGACACATTTCGGGACAGGAAACGATAGATGTCGAAATTGACGTGAATGGGGAAACGATTACAAGAGACTACGATTCGATGCATACAGCATCACTACCAATACGATACAGCAAAAATCGATTTGGAAGAGGAAGACGACAATCTCGAAGGAACCGCTTGGGATGGTTGAAGAGATATTCTAGCAGTGATAGTTTTTCCTCTTCCTACAAGGGATCATCATCCCAAAAGGGCATTAAATCATCCAAGAAAAGTAACAAATCATCCAAAAGCGGGAAAGGAAGTGGGAAAGGAAGCGGGAAAGAAAGCGGGAAGGGTACGGGCGACGATTATCAATTTTGGTATTACGACGACGAGAATGACGTGGACGAGGGCGAAGTATGTTGGGAGTATTACTACAAATTTGTCTATCTCGATTCAATAGAGGATGGAATTGGCAAGGGAAAGGGGGGACACGGCGACAGTTCATCATCCGACTACTATTGGTCTGGGAAAGGAACGAAATCAGATTCATCATCCTCCAAATCGTCAGAAGCATCAGGATCGTCGAAGGGATCATCGTCGAAAAAAGAATCATCGTCATCAAAAGGATCGGCATCGTGGAAAGGATCGGCGTCGTCGAAAGGATCAGCATCCTACGAAAGTTCAGAATCGTCCAAAGGATCATTATCGTCCAAAAGTTCAGGATCGTCCAAGGGATCATCATCATCATCCTCCAAAGGATCAAAATCATCAAAATCTGAGAAATCATCCGATGACTATAGCCAGGGATACGGGGAGGAGAAGGGAATCAAAAAGTCATTCGGTTCTGGTGATGACTTTTCGAAAAAAGTATTGGTCAAAGAAAAGATCCGATGCCGACCGACGCGGAATCCTTCTGTGGATGAACCGTCTGAGCCTGAACCGACCACGAGCCCACAACCGACGACAGATCTTGACGGTCCGACCAAAAATCCTCTATTAGATGAACCGACTGTGAGCCCCCAACCAACAGGTCCCACAGTGAGCCCCCAACCAACAAGTCCCACAGTTAGCCCGCAACCTACAGGCCCTGCAGTTAGCCCCGAACAGACAGGCCCAACAGTCAGCCCACAGCCGACAGGTCCCACGGCTAGCCCCCTGCCGACGGGCCCAACAAGTAGTCCGCTGCCCAGTGGGGATGCCGTTTCATCACCAACCGTTTCTCCTAGTCCCACCGCTCCTACCGTTAGTCCAGTTCCGAGTCAGATTGGGCCCACAGTTTCACCGAAGCCATCACGCCTCGACATCAGTAGCGCCCCATCAGAAAGTGGGCCTACCCTACGACCAACAGCAAGCCCAAGCGTATCCGCTGCGCCATCCACATCACGGACCCCGACTCGTTTCCCTACCCAAACGCCGACCGAGGGGCCGCGATGCATCACACGCGCGAATACGTTCTTGTGTGAACAGCGATTTCAGCAAGTTCAACCCCCAATCACCAAGGAGTGTGAATGCTAGTAAGTATTGTACGGGAAGATCAAGGTGTCCACGGAACAACTCTCACATTGTGTTTCGTAAACAGCAATTTTTGTGATCTCACGTTCGTGGGATGTTGCGATTTTGAGGCTATCTGCAAAATTGACTGCATTGGGCTTCTCGTTGCGGGGTGTAAGCCTGAACTTGTCAGCCCATTCCCGTCTAGGGCGCCCTTTTCGAGAGCCCCTCGGACACCGCGGCCGACCGTCACCGCTCGGCCGACCTCACCGACTACGCAACCCTCGTCGGCGCCGACGGCACGGTGCGTCGTCGGGACGAATCTTGGCCAATGTCCCGAAGTCACCGCGACGCAAGAACCCGTCGAAGGATGTTCCTGCTGTAAGTGTAGGATTAGAACTGAGCAGACGTCGAACTTATGAAAGCCATTCTAACTATGTACCCCCTGTTGATGCTATAGACAATTATTGCAACGGGCGATACAACGGATGTTGTGATTTGGGACAGATTTCCGAATGTCAGCAGGACTGCGTTGGTACGGTTGTTGCAGGTTGTGAATTATTGCCAGCGCAAAATGCAACGTCTTCCCCAGCCCCATCAGCACAAAACGACACCTCTTCTCCAGCTCCCTCCATAACATCCGAGCCATCATCAAGTTTTGCGCCTACCGGCCTTTCAGCTTCAGCTGCCGACGGAAACGATACAATTGATTCGGACCTGACCTTTCGGAGCGATCCATACACTATATATGTGCCCATTTACTCGTTGCATTTTAAATTGTCAGACATTATCGAGGAAATGGAGAGAAGCGACCTCAGCGACTTGATTGGGGTCACCTCAGCGTATCTTCAGCGTCATTTCTTGGCCATATATTCCACAACCGACTATGACTTTGACGATTTCTCAACGTCTCTTCTAACTCATGAAAGGAAGGTTGAGCTGTCCCAGGTGATCGTGAAGCTTCGATCCAAGGCAATCTTTGGCTCAGGTCCGACTCGAGCACCTGCCGACAGATCGGTGGCACAAGAGATTCTCAATGCTTTTTCGGGGACGACGGGAGATGGATATTTGGGCATGGTTCAAGCACTATCCCGAACGAATATCTTCTCATCGGCTTTTTACGTGAAGGTGGTTTTCGAAGAAGACAAACGCTCGGATCCGCCGCGGAAGAGAACTGCTGCAGCCGTATTGGTCTCATTAGCTTCTGTGTTTGCTTTTGGGGCAGCAGCTGTTTTCTCGTACCGAACGTACAAGCGCCACAACTCGCATTCTGCGGAACTCTTGAAAGATGAAGGTACTGTATCGCTCACAGTTAGCACGGTGCTGGACGAGATGTCTATTTCAATCCTGAACGCACCAGAGAAACGACTGCTTGACTTTGATTCGTCTATGTCGACATCATGGGGAAAGAATTGGTGGGAAGACGACGACAATGGCAATTTTGATCAAGAGGGTAAACTCGACGAGAAAGCAGACAACGACGAGGACACAAAATTACGACCAGAGAATGCCGAATATTCGGAACCAAGGGCGCGTATCGTTGGGGACAAAACCAGAAATACGATTTCCAATAGCGGCATAGATCCGTTCGACCCCATGCGGCTGCAGGGCTTCGACTTGTCGAACAGATGGTCGTCAACACAATTGGCTCTATCAGGCAACCAGACGCACTCTGATGATGAAGAAATTGAATGCGATGAGAAATACAAGGACGCCCGGAAGTCGATGACCTTGAAGCGGGGACCTGGGATAGGTGGCTTTGGTCAACGGAGATCCGTAGTCCGCAGCATCCGTACGGCTTCACACGCGACGAAGGCCTCTAGCCATTGGAGCGACGAATCATTGAGGTTATCATCTGCTTCTTCACCGCCCGAGGACTATTTGCTGGATCGTTTACGGAGAAAAGAACACGTAGACGAAGTAGGGCCGCGAGACCCTCCAATCTACGAAAGGGTTGGTGACAGACGAAACGTCATTTCCAGGAAGACCTCACGTGACCTTAGCGGTTTTCGACGGAGGGATTCTTCGACATGATTAGGACCATCGTGTTTTGTATTGTCACACTTATTGAGCTTCATTAGTTTGCCTAGCACGCGGCCATAGTAAACGGGAACAACAAGGAAAGAAAAGCGAGAAACCCCCACTAGATCAACAAATGATGGCTGGTAGAGTATGATGATAGCATTCCGCGCAAGATCGAGGTGAGAGATTCCCAGCCAACGACACAGTTTGTCAGAGCTGCTTACTCGATCCAACGGGTCAAGTTTCGTCACTACATGCGCGTAGTCGCGCGACGAATACACGTGGCCCGAAGTCTTCGCGCCATGGAACGTCATCCCCTCACAGGCGCATTTGTCGATTCAACCAAACGCACATCACAGATATCCATCGTCGTCTCGTCCTCGGAGGAACTCATCCTTTTGTGGTCCTCGTTTATCGTCGCAAGGGCAACACCTTCTAGTGTATTACATCTTCTCAGCTTCGCTGGTCTGTGTTGTTTGGATAGACAAGTGCTCGTACAACATGGGCGCCTATGAAGACACCTTGAACTCCATCGGGGATGCCATCATCAAGTTCGCCGATCCCACCGGGGAGTACACGGGATATACCAAGGTAACCGATGAAGACATCATGGTACACGGCCTTTGTCATTGCTTGTGAGTCTCATCGTCACTTCTTCCCAGGATTTTCCCATGACAGATTTTGCCACTGCTTTCAATATTGCCCTAGCCTACTTTTTGTTCGTCGTTGTTGGATCGCAAGTGATGAAGGCTGGCGTCCCAGCGATCGATCCGTACCCGATCAAGTTTGTCTACAATGTATCGCAGATTATGCTGTGTGCTTACATGACCATCGAGGCCTGTTTCTTAGCTTACCGTAATGGGTACACCATCACACCATGTGTTGGATACAACCAAAACGACCCTCCTCTAGCCAATCTGTTGTGGCTATTCTATGTCTCCAAAATTTGGGATTTCTGGGATACCATTTTCATTGTTCTCGGAAAGAAATGGCGACAACTTTCTTTCTTGCACGTCTATCACCACATCACCATCTTCCTCTTTTACTGGCTCAACGCGAATGTGTTCTACGATGGGGACGTTTACCTCACAATCGTCTTGAACGGTTTCATCCACACGGTCATGTACACTTACTACTTCATTTGCATGCACACAAAGGACCCTGCCACCGGCAAGTCTCTTCCAATCTGGTGGAAGTCTTACCTTACGTTAATGCAAATGATCCAGTTCATTACGATGATGTCTCAAGGTTCATACCTTCTGATCGGTGGTTGCGAGAAGCTGTCGAAACCCATCGTCGCCACCTATGTCGTGTACATTCTTTCCCTTTTCTTCTTGTTTGCCCAGTTTTATGTACAGTCTTATATCAAGCCTAAGAAGAAGAAGACTGCCTAAGCGCTTCGATGAAATTGGAAAGTGTCTTGCATGACACGAGCGAAGTAACAAGATCTCGGGTTCTCTTGCTCCGCAAAATCGCAGTGGCAACTTTTTAAGATGACCCGCGCAAAAGATCAGCTTCTATCTATGCAGCTTCATCTAAAATAAATTCAATATTAATGACTATTCAAGTGAGAGCTTATTAGTCGCCATTTCGGGGCGGTGACACGTTTGACTACAGCATGGAAGTCGGCGTCGTGATCTGCGTCGGCGGGGGTAGGGGGGGAGGCACAGGGAAATTTTCGTCATTATGTGACCGACTGATCTAGGGAACAAAGGAAATCGTATATTTCCCCTTCTTGGAAAATGGACTGTATTTTTGGTTCAACTTCTTTCGCATTTCAGGTGTAATTTCGGCACCCAACGCTGCCGTGGCATTCGTCAGGACATTCAGAAGGAAGAAGGCAAGGATGGGCGACAAGTCCAAACCGAAGACAGGCGGGATAAGTCCACGGAAAAGGTTCAGGTATGGGTCTGTAATTTGGAAGACTGGTTGGAGGACACCAATTCCCTGTGCTTGAGGAAACCATGACAATAGTACCCGGGCGGTGATGATAAGGTTGTAAATCGACAGGAAGTTGCCAAACCCACCCACGAATACCTGTTCGGCAATTCCATATCCAGGGATCGCCATCCCCACAGCTCCATTCGTTGAGCATGATTGACGAAGGCGAGTCAATTCACGGCGAGAAGTATCACTCTTCTTCTGATAGGATCCCGTAACGTAGGAGCGACCCAAGCCCGTCGACTTGACGTCGTAGGGGAGGAAGACGGACGCTGAAACAGAAGAAATCCCAACGAGAAGGCAGAAAAGGAACGGAGTTTTCGAAAACATATCTGCGCCGAACGTTGTTGTGTGGTACGAATGATATGAACACTTCCTTGTTGGGGTCAGAAGTGAGGATTGGGAATGTATCAATTGGAGGCATCCAATTCGCCACATGCCCTGAAAAAAACGACAGCACACACGAAGAAGTTGGATAAATCGGTCAACCGAAGATATTCGGCACACACTGACGTCATAGGGAAAGCGATCCGAGGAGTCGACTGCATAAAATCACTGTTGATCGTCAACGTCTTTTGTCGACTGACTCGATGTTGTCGTGGCTTGACTTCAACAACCTCGAACAATTCACTTGTTGATTCATAGTCACGTTCATGCTATAGCCAGAGCAAGGCCAAGAAGAAAGAGAAGAACACTCGATGATCGCATGGCGATCGAAGCAATCTACGGAAGGATCTCGCTTTTGGATCTTGTAGCAGAAGAATGCCGGAATTCTGCGGATTTTCCTGCTGTCGTCCTTTACGCCGACGACAAGAAATCTGAAGCCGACAAAAGGGAAGTCTACACGCTCACATTCGCTGATACCTGGAAATGTGTGGAGGATCACCAATCATGGCTGACGAAGAAGATTGAAGGTTTTAGGAGATCATCAAGCAGAATCCGAGATTTCGCTGTCGTCTACCTATCTTCAAATTCTGTGGATATGCTACTTTCCATGTTAGCCTGTACAGGTGCAAGGGGTTGTGGAACAGATGCCCCCATAGTAGCCTTGTTGAATATCCGATGGTCAGAAGATGAGATGGCAACAGCATTACAGTCGAAGAATCCGTCGGATGCCGAAACGTTGATACTGTACGGTGATGGTTTCGAAATGATTGCCGAACAAGTTTGTAGGAAGCTAGGTCACTTGGCGAGGAAATCCAAAATTCCACAGTTGGCCAAAAAGTATATGAAATGTTCGACCAATGGATCACACATAATGAAATCAAGATCAAGACATTCAAAACGATTGAACATTCAAGATTTACAGGAACAAGTGAGGGTAGACGATGCGATGATTGTCTTTACATCTGGGACGACGGGGGGGTCGAAGGGTGTTCGACTTGGTCATCGTGCACTTGCCGTACAATCGGTAGCGAAACAGTTGGAACCATGTCGCTATTCGAGTACTACAACTATGCTAGCTTCGACAGTCCCATTATTTCATATTGGAGGGATCAGCAGCTGTGTTGGTGTCCTCTTGGCAGGTGGCGCCTTGATCTTTCCAGATCCTGAAGTACGGTTTGATGTCCGAAGGACCATTCTTTCTTTGGCACATCCGAGGATGCCTACGAACACTTTGGTTGTAGTCCCTGCCATGTTGACAGCCCTTCTGAAGGAACTTGCACCATCGATAGAGTATCCACATGTCGATCTCATTTTGATCGGTGGACAGTCGGCCTCGAAACCAATAGTTGATGTTTTGCAGAAGGTTTTCCCAAACGCTCGAATCGTTCAGACGTTTGCCTGTACTGAAGCTGCTTCCTCGTTGACCTTTTTACATGTCAATGCAGATCCAAAAAAGATGAGCCAAGCGCATGGTAGAGTTGAAAGGCCGAATGACATTGATGGTGACTGTGTCGGAGTTCCACCCCCGCATGTGAATCTCAGACTATACCGAAAGGATGGGAATGTGAATAAAATTGTCAATCTACCATATCAATCGGGACTTATTGCGACACGAGGACCACACGTCATGAATGGATATTGGACTCGTGGGATAGTACTACCACCATCACCCCCCACCCACAGAATATTCACGGGTTGGTATGTGACGAGTGATTTAGGATATTTTGATGATTCGGGTCAATTGTATT
>Ga0194115_10001875_pt1 | contig 25929 bp, 39 predicted proteins | sample TA2MahsurfametaG_3_FD_148656 | JGI IMG/M metagenome (GOLD analysis project Ga0194115, IMG submission 148656) | Freshwater microbial communities from Lake Tanganyika, Tanzania - TA2015002 Mahale S4 surface | ecosystem: Environmental > Aquatic > Freshwater > Lake | place: Tanzania: Lake... | reverse complement strand
ATTGGCAGCTAACTCACCAAATAAAGTGTTCGTTGCTTCAACACGATTCTCTTCTGATTTACGAATAGCATATGCAAGTCGAAACTTGCCCATCAACTTGGATTCAACACCAGTGATGTTTGGCAAGGCATACTTGGCTTGAAAGCCACGACTGACCTGACTAAGGCCACTTTCCTTGTAGTAGTTCTGCAGGTGCCTCTTCATGATGAAAGCCTGCTGCTCAGGATCCCACTCAGGACTGTTGGCAGGCTTCTCTACACCGTTGATGTTGATCGGCGTATCGTCGTTTGACATCTTGTCGGTAATGTACGCTTCCCACCCCTTGCCAGCAGCTACAGCTGCGTTGCGCTTGTAGTAGTAACCACGTAGACCACCAAGATCTTTCATGCGCTCCACAATCTCAGGTGGAGCACCTTGTTTGATTAAATTAGTTGCTTGTTGAGTATGAGCACTGTCAATATCAGTAATTGTTTGCTCATCCTTTTCTAGCTGTAGTTTGGCTAGCTCCTGTGCTCGCTGATCTTCAGCAAACAACATGTTTGCTTGCTCTTCTTCGTAGTCAGCGTAGAACTTGACACCCTGGGCAACTGTTTCAGTCAGTGTCTCAGAGAATTTGGAAAGCTGCTCAAGGTAACGAGTATTCTCATTATCTTTGAGGCGTTGACCTTCCTTGATGTTTTCAAAGGATTGATTTATTGCGGCAAGCTTGCCATCTAATCCAGCGTTAGGGTTTGGTACGTTATAAGGATCAAAGGCACCTCCCTTGGCTGAACCTTGGAAGGTAACTTGTTCTTGTAGGGGGTTAATTTTAGCCATCTATTCTACTATGTTTTAGGGTTAAAATCTCCACCAAAGGAACTATACATACTTAGTCCACCTTGCAACCCGCTCAAGGCAGCTTGACCAATCCGTAGACCCATATTGTTGCCCTTAGGCATATACGATGTTTGAGCCATTGTTGGTGTAAAACCTTCTAATTGAGCTGCAAGACCAGATACCGCTGTACGGTCAGCGTCATACCGTGCTCGTGCAAAGTCATCCATGTCACGTTGATATTGACGCCCAGCACTTGCTACATTCTCTGAGAACAACGCATTCTGACGACCGTAAGCACCAACGATTTCAACGTCCCGTAATCGCTTAGCACTTTTACCGTATCTCTCAGCAACGTTGTATTGAGCCTCGGCAAGGATTCTATTTTTAATGAGGCTATTTCTAGCCATTGAAAACCCAAACAGCTGTTCATTAAAACGTGCTTGTTCACGAGTAAAGGCTCGATTAGCAGCATCCCTATTTTCTAAGATCTGTTCCTCAGTAGCTACCTTTGCTCGTCCAGCTGCACGTTCTTTTTGCCGATTGGCAATATTTGTTTGTGCAATCGATAGCTCGTTTTGAAAGACCTCGCCTGAATTATCCTTGCCACCTCCAAGAAAGGACATGCCTCCTTGGAATAATCCCATAGCTATGCCGATGGTGGCTGGATTTATTACGACCATAATCGTACAAACTCCACGTAGTAAATGTTGTTAGAAGTCATTGGTACAACCCTTAGGAATTTGAAGCCAAGCTTCTTCACCATCTTGAGCAGAGTTGTGTTTTGTATATCAATATAGTTATAGAGCAACTTATGTTTCTGATCTGCTAACCAAGCTTTTGTTGCTTTCATTAAAAAGCGCGGATGCTTATATACTTCATTTGTCATTTGCATCCAGACGTTACCGTCTTTGTTAACACCAAAGAGTACCATTGGTTTATTATCAGGACTTAATGCAACACTTGTATCATATGTTTTTAAGTCAAGAAGCATTGATATTGCAGGGTTATAACCACCCCTCTTCATGTCATCTTTGCCTGGTAAGACTAGATCATTAATAATCAGTGGTAGATCTTGGACAGTTGCAGGTCTGATAATACAGGTGGAGTGACACTCTTTAGTCATATTTAGCGGCGGGTGTAATGACGTGGGTTATATTTTCCTTCCCAATCCATCCTTTGTAGAGTGACGGGGAATGGTGTATCACCAACAATGCGAATCCTTAGGTTTCGGTTACGTTGATGAATAGGTACGTTGTGCGTGGCTGTTGCTGACATGTTCACGTTATTAAGAACATATGCATAGGGAAGCGTTACGTTTACAACGTTATCCCACTGATCTAAACCAGTAATATTTACTTGATAGGTTACAGGGCCACTAAGACCTGTCTGTACCTTGATGCGATGAATAATAAGATCTGAAGTAGTGTCAGCCACCCATTTCTTGTCAGACGGCTGTTGCCCTGGGTACAACTTAGGCAGCTCTACCGTCATGTTGTACAAGTAGCCGATAATAAGATCTCGACCTCTATAATCTCCGTCAACAACTACAGAGAAGTTACCCGATGTACCGACAACTGTTGGGTACAGAATTGCACCGATTGATTGACTTGACACAGCTGGTGATGAACCGATAAATCCACCAAGTACAATGACTGATAGTGTTTTACCAGTTACATGGTCAAACGGTAAGAAGATAGTCGTTTGATCAGTACTAGAGTTGTAGGTCCGATAGGGATTCGTATTAAAGAAGTCAAGGCAAACATCAGTACGTTCCCCTGTAGGTAGTGTCAGATATCCTTGATCACTTGCTTGAGTTAGGTCAAAAGAAGATACAAGTACTTTTGCTCCATTAGCTACAACTGAATAAAAGCTACTAATATCAAAGAACTGATGAAGTAACGTGCCAGTCAAAGTCCACTTATACCATGTGTTAGCAACACGTTCCTCTGAGTCATCAAAAAACTTGTATTGATATAACGTAGATTGACCAACCTGACCAATGGAGACCATTGACAAGGCCGGAGAAGCAATCATAGTGTTAATAGTGCTTGGAATAAGCTCAGATACTGATGTTGTGATGTTCGCCATCACGGGTGGAGAATCTGAACGAATTCTTCCCAGTTCAAAAACTCGGCTATACAAATTTGTTTTTGAAACAAATGCAACCGTAGTACCAAGTGAAACTGCTTCTACATCAGCGTCAGCTTCGTATTTACTAAGCGTGTTGATATTTGCAGTCTTTGGACTTAGGATGTCGGTAGCTTCGGTGCTAAGTAGGAACTGCTCATTCTGTCCAAATAGAATCAAACCTGTGTTGGTTGACTGGACATAGTTAAGTGTAACTGGTTTAGTCGAAGTAGCGGTAATATCAATCGGGTCATCATCAGTAACTGTCTGTGCTGTTGTAGCAAAGAAATTAAAGTAATCCCCGGCTCTACTCAGAATAACGTGTTCATCAGATAGAAAGCCTAACCGGTTCCTATAGAAAAATAGGTTAGTAATCGGGTTACCAATAAAGCTTGGAAGCGGGTTAGTATTGTCATCACCAACCTCACGATCCTCCCAAGTTACTGGCTCGTACCTAAACGAGCCGTTTGCTTGCCTTACAAGCTGGTGTGGCATTGTCAGTGGATCTAGCTGGAAGGTGATGCCAGGACAGTTTGTTTCCTCCCAAACACCAGGACCAAGCAGTTGGTTATTGGTGGTTGTAAATACAACCCACATGTCATCTACATCGACATCTGTCGTATTGACAACCTTAACTTTGTACCCATTCCGACATTGCAGAGGTAGTTTGCCTGCAAGTGTAATCTTATCCTGAAACACATAAAGTCCTTCTTCTGCAGCTGACCCTCTGGTCGTTACTGTAAACGCTGAACTATGCGATATGTAAATACCTGGCCCAACAGCAGTAGCACTAAAACCGCCAGACCCATTAATTAGAGTTGCAAGTGCAGTAGCAATAGTTCCTGCATCATTTACTCCTCCAGTTACATCAGGTGGAGTTGTTTTTGTAAAGTTAGTTCCGTTTAGTGTTACAGTATAATTAGCATTGTAGGCTACAATACTAATAACCACAAAGGCCTGATGTGGTAACGCAGCAACCGTAGCTGCTGTCATAGCAGGCACCTTAGCCTTATTCAATACAAACGTATAATCGTTTAGCGTCAGTAGCTGAATATCATCAGCTGTGGCACCAGAAAGATAAGCGTTCGCTGGAACTGTTGTAATATTACAGTTGCTGACCTGTGTGTTGTAAGCTGAAGTTTTTGCAGCCTGATCACTAACAGCATTATTGTAGTTTGTCTGAGCGGTCGTCATCGCGCTCAATGCTGTTGACAGTTGACCTGCAGTGTGTGTTGCCGCTACGGTTTGTACAAGCTCATAGATTCTAAAGTTCTGGCGCTCAAGAATCGGGTACTCATCCGTACGTTCAGTGCCTTGGCTAAATCCTGCTGGATATGTAATTACTCCCGTGCCTGAACCAAGTATGGCATTGTTTGATTTGATAAAATACTGATTAGTAACAGTGTTTTGAATAACACCTGATACTACTGATTGATCGTATTCTTCATCATAATCAGTATCTATGCTAAACAGTAATACTTGCGTTGTAGCCTGTCCGGCCAATGCTTGTGCGTAATTAGACTGTGCCGTATTTAGCTCTGTTGTTCTTGTCTTTGTAAGTGCTACAGCAGTGTTGTATTCGGTCAGCTTTGTTTGTAATGTAGCTATAACACATGTACCGGGCACGCCTGTGTTTGTATGCATATCAACAGCTCGTGGTGAGCCATCAATCAAACTCCATACACGAAACTTGTTGTCAGCATATTGAGCTACATACTTTTCGTTGTCATCCCTAAGGATAGAAAACCAACGTCCAGCTGTGGTTGCTTGGTATAGCTCAGCTTCAAAGTTTCCACCAGGACGCTTCAATAGACCTAATGCATAATCAGGATAGGTGTTGATGCTATCTACCAGTTGGCCTGGATATTTAAGATAGTCAGCTTGCTGAGAGATACCACCAAGGAAGTTGGGTATCCGTTGGGTAACAGTACTCATCGAATAAGTGCTTTATAAGGTTGATAACTATTGAAATTGTCTTGACCATCCCTCCACCCAAAGATGCTGTAATCTCCTTGATTACATTCATACTCCAAAGCAACTGCTCTTGTTTGCAGTTCTTGTTCCTGGAGTAGGATATAAATATCCTTATCTCCAACAAGTTTGACTGACACAAGCCGAGCAGCTCTTGCAGTAATGTAGTTTTGGATTGCAGGTGGCACATCGATAAAAGGGAACAGCCAGGTAATATCACACAAGACAGAATGATCCCACTCAAATGTATGATTGAGTCTGTCGTACAACTTACCATCACGTCGCACAGTGTCATACGAAGCACCGTACTTATCAGTATTTATATCGATTGAAAGTGTATTTTCAGGATATGCAATGTTGTTCGTAACATTGTCTGGAGTTAATTCATACCCCCGTTCTGTATTGAAGATCCAGCCTTCTGCTTGGACTTGTTTGTTAACCTCCCGAAGAGTTGTCAGTGCAATAGAGACTTCGGGGTTTTGAAGATCTAGCGTAGTGACAGGGGCCTGTCCTACAGAGGTCAGTATTTGATTGACAGCATCCAGTTCGGTGGACACAGCATAAGTAGCAGGCATCTCTATCTAAGAGGTAAATAAAAAAAAGGGACTCCGAAGAGTCCCCGTATTGATACAAGAATCAGGAGAATGCGGTGGGGGCAGTTGCCGTACCAGCAAACAGCTCCACACAAGCAGACGGATTCAGGTAATCAGCACCCATAGCCAGGCGACCCACAATCACGTCACCTTGATACAGGATGGAAGCGTCACCGCTGGTGACTTGAACCTGAGGGCCAATGGCCTCGACCACACCAGCAGCTTCACGTTGGAAGATCAGGCCACAGCTTGCGTCAAACGCAGCAGCTGCGCCATAGTTCTGCTGAGGACCGAAGCTACCCGATGCAACAGCTGTAGCGGCTTCAATCGACGGGTTCACAAAGGAACCAGTGTTTTGAGGAGCGGTCACACCAGTGGTGCCACCATAGGCAGTACCGTACTTGCCGAGGAACGGAATGTTCATCGACTTGTAGATCTTGATGCCGGCAATCTCAATAATGCCTTGGCCAGACTGCAGAGCAGTGCCTTGGACATCACGATTCACCAGACCGTTTGTACCGACTTGCTGGATCAGCTCGTAGTACTGACGGGGGTTAAGGACAGCCACACGCCCATCGGAACTCACACCCTTTTCATCAAGGGCTGCAGCAGCGTCGTAGAACGCATCGATAAGGGCAGTGGGGTTAAAAGCATCAGACTGGTTAACAGTAGAGCCAACACGGATCTGAGTACCACCAGGCTCCACAAAGCTAGCGGCAGTTACAGGGCTAGCTTGACGAGCACCTTTAGCGATAGCACGGAAGATCAGGCGGTCATACTTCTCAGCGAGGGCATAACCAATCTTGCGGCTGATTTCACCACGCAGATCGTAATGAGCCAGCACTTCATCCAGCTCATACACAAAAGCAGAGCTAATCAGAAGGTCGTCACAAGTGATGGTCTTTTCAGCCACCGGAGGAGTCTTGTCGGTGTTACCGAGGATGCTGTTACCAGGAGTGTGGTACTCAGCAGTGGTGCGTCCCGTGTAAATGAATTGGAGACTCTTGCCACCCTTGAGGGTGCGCTTCATCACCAAGTCACGAGCAATGGCATCCCGTTGGAAGCCTTTGAACATTTCACCTGAAAAAAGCTTCAGGTACAGAGCACGATTGTCGCTGGCAAGGTTGTTAGAACCGCCAAACGTAACCTGTGCGGGGTTAGTAGCAGATTGATGAGCCATTGTTTTGAGAGAAACAAATAGTTTTACGTTCTCTCCAAGCTTGGAAAATTTTGTTGCTTTATTGTTGTCTGTCTCTCCAGACCGTCATGACGGCTAAAGGGTATCCGCGTACGGGCCAATAGCCAAGACTCAGGTGAGGAGTTGCACCTCACATCTCTAGGCTATGTGCCTAGCGTTCTTCTATTTAACTACTGAGTTGTTTGATCAACCGATAACTGGAGCTGTATGAGTGGCCAGGTCCAGCGGGAAGTTGTGAGCGTTGCGCTCGTGCATCACTTCCATGCCCAGACCAGCGCGGTTCAGCACGTCGGCCCAGGTGTTCAGCACACGACCCTGGGAATCCAGGATCGACTGGTTGAAGTTGAAGCCGTTCAGGTTGAACGCCATTGTACTTACTCCAAGTGAAGTAAGCCAAATGCCGACCACAGGCCAAGCAGCGAGAAAGAAGTGAAGACTACGGCTGTTATTAAAGGAAGCGTACTGGAAGATAAGCCTACCAAAATAGCCGTGAGCAGCGACAATGTTATAAGTCTCTTCTTCCTGTCCAAACTTGTAACCACGGTTTTGAGAAATTTCTTCAGTCGTCTCACGAATAAGCGAGGACGTGACAAGTGAACCGTGCATTGCACTAAAGAGTGCCCCACCGAAAACGCCAGCAACACCAAGCATGTGAAACGGGTGCATGAGAATGTTATGCTCGGCTTGGAAGACCAACATGAAGTTGAACGTACCAGATATACCGAGAGGCATACCATCCGAGAAGCTACCTTGACCGAATGGATAGACAAGGAATACAGCCGTTGCGGCTGCAACCGGAGCTGAATATGCGACAAAGATCCAAGGCCTCATTCCTAATCGATAGCTAAGTTCCCACTCTCGTCCCAGGTAAGCATAGATACCAATGAGAAAGTGGAAGACGGTGAGCTGATACGGCCCCCCGTTGTAGAGCCATTCATCAAGTGAATTAGCTTCCCAAATTGGGTAGAGGTGTAGTCCGATGGCATTGCTGCTTGGAATGACGGCTCCTGATATGATGTTGTTTCCATAAAGAAGACTTCCAGATACCGGCTCACGGATGCCGTCGATGTCGACGGGGGGAGCGGCAACAAATGCAAGAATGAAGCAAGCAGTGGCTGCAATGAGACACGGAATCATCAGTGTCCCAAACCAACCAACATAAAGACGCTTATCAGTGCTGGTGACCCAGCTACAAAAACGCTCCCATGTAGTCTGAGAGCGTTGTACTGCGATAGTTGCAGTCATTGTTGAAGTTAGTTAAGACGAGTTACTTGAACCCTTCCAACTCCAGAGTTAGTGAGACCGATTGCATCAGCCGCACCTTTACTGAGATCTACACCCCTACCAGTAATGTAGGGACCACGATCATTGACCCGAACAACGGCACACCGCTTGTAACAGACTTTTAGTCTTGATCCAAATGGGAGTGTCTTGTGCGCTGCAGTAAGGCCGTTTTGATTATATCGTTCACCATTGGCAGTTAGGTTTCCGTGGAAACCAGGACCGTACCAACTGGAGATCACCGACAGAGTAGTTAGGATAGGAATCATAATTAATTAGCAAAGAACTTTTATATGACTATCTACTCGGTAAGAGGCACAGCACTACTCGCTAGGAGCCATGCCTCTATCTGTCAATACCCTTTTTTAACTGAGGGCTTCATCTTTACTGGTTTGCCACTTTTAGCTGCTTCCTTCTTAGCGGCTGCTTTACCAGCAGGAGTGTAAGGAAACTTTTTACCACCAACATTAGGCATGATTAACTCCGTTATTTTTTCTTTGCAGTCTTAGCTGCTTGTTTAAATTGCTTGGAAGTTGGAGCGCCTGCAGTCCCAGGCTTACGCATCGTCTCTCCACTTCCTTGTGCGATACGCTTACGCTTAGCGTGAATGTTCGCATAAAGGCCAGGCTTAGTCATTTAACATTTCCATTTACGAAGGGCTAATGCTTTTCGTGTAGGTCTTCCTTTCTCATCTTTCATTGGACCTGGGTTACCAGACATACGAGCACAGAATGATCGTTTGCGTGGCCCACCTTCAGGTTGCGGCGCCTTGAGATTGGAACCTGTCTCACGATTGTATTTTGCACGGCCAGCAGCTGTTAAGCCACCAGTACGTGATTTGTGTACGCCAATCTTTAGACTAACATTACTTCTTTTTGTTGCCATTGTGCTTATGGCCTTTTTTGTTGCTACAGCACATTAAAGTACTCCTGGGATAATTTGACCAGTAACAAGATATGCACCTACTGCTGCTACAAAGCCAAGCATTGCAAGCCGACCGTTGAGCAGTTCAGCACGTTCATTATGTGATTCGTAGTAATTAGGATCCATATAAATTGTTGGCTCTTTTGCCCAAATATTTTTAGTCATTAGAAGTTGAGGTCAGATCGATCAAGTCGATCCATCACATCTTGTCGATATGCAGGATCATTGTCATATCTAGGGTCACTCATTGCACGAACAAGTTCAGCTTGACTACGGAAGGTGTCCATAGAACGTGCGGGTTTACCCTGTAGTGTTTCACCTTCGTAGCCCATAGCGTCAGTGTATCGATAGTAAAGTGCTTGCAGAGCAAGGTTGATAGCTGCAGTATTACCTGACTCCACAACAGAATCAAAAGCTTGTACTTCTGCAGGAGTAAAGTTTTCTGCTGCCCAGCCTGTCAGTTGTTGATAAGCTGCTTCGCCGCCTACAGAATTCTTGATTGCATTGATTTCACCAGAAGACAACTCAACACCTTGTGATTGTTGCTGAGGTCCAACTTGTTGTTGGTAGCGGAAGTATGCGTCAACCAATTCACGAGAGGACATCTGCGAAAACCTCTCTAAGGTTTCTTCGCTGAGTTCTCCGTTTGTTTGGTACTCTTGATCAACATCATAAAGGAAGTCAATGGTCGGGTCATCCGACTCCTCTTGTGACTCCTCCTCTACTTGTTCATCCTCAGAGTAACCTTCATCAGTCTCCTCATATTCAGAGTCATCTTCCTTACTGCCTAGCTTGCGTTGTAGCTCGACGTAGGCCTGTTCAAGTTCTTGTGCGTTTTTGTATTTACCAGCCAGCAGACCTTCCTGCTGTGCCATCAACTCTTCCCCAAGCGCAAGAGATTCTGCCATGTCAGCTTCCTGAGAAGCAATTACCTCTGCGGGTGGAGTTGGGTCATAAGTTAGGGTTTCAGACATACATTACTGTGGTGGTTGTTCTTCTTGGTCAGTCAGCCCCCCAACAACATTGCCAAGCATTTCCTCGGCATTAGGATTCTTAGAGGGGTCAGCAATCGGTGCTTGTAGCATCTGGCCTGCTTGCTTAGTAAGAAGCATTTGAGATTGTTGTTGCATTGCTCGTTGCTGTTCTTGCTGCTGTTGATCCATTGACTTCACAAGGTTCAACACATCAATACCTTGAGCTGCAGCCAGACGTTTAATCGCTTCATCAGGATTGATGTAACGCATTAGATTGTCAGGACCAAGTGTTTGGGCAATCATTGCCATAAATGTTGTAAGGGCTTCACGATCTTGTCCCCTACCAAGAGCGTTGATACCAGCCACAATGGTTGGTCGCACAATCTCTTTAGGGATACGTGGAAGCTCACCGCTACGTTGCAGAACAAGTAGCTTTCGGTTAAGGTAAGGTATTAGAAACTCGACAGTCAGTAGGGAGAATAATCCACCAAGTTGTTGTTCAAGTTCAAGTTGAGTGAGGCGGACCTCTTCGGCTGTAGTGCGCTCGCTTTGGCGTACACTCAGTACAAGGAACGCTTCAGAGATGCGACGCTCAAGAGTTGCAATCATGTTGGCAGCTGTACTGAAATCAGCAGTCTTACCAACTTGAACTACTCCAATATCTTCAGGCCTACCTTGAACGATTGCACCGTTGCCTGCTTGGGCCAGCGTCTGCGGTTTAGTAGTACTTGAGGGTGATACCACGAAGACCACTTTAGCGGCTGCTGCAGAGCCTTCTGTGAGGGCCTGACACAGTGCATTAAGAGACTTCATATCACCAAGGAACTCCTCAACGCGGCCCCTTCCGTAATTCTCACCATCGCACGAATTGAATCTCAAGACGAGCCAGGGGGATGCATCCTTTGGAGCTTTGCTTTCAGAACCAGGAAGCTTCTTATCGTTCACCTCCTGGTGCCAGATCCAACGGTTGTTATCAAGTCGGACGTGAGTATACACTTCTAGGTCATCTCCATTTAAGGAGACACCATTGCTATTAACTTGATTAGGAATTTTACTACTAACCAATTCTTGCGGTAGTAGTTTCTTGCTAATAAGTTCTTTGGTTACGATCTCAATTACTTGGCCGTTTCCGTCTCGTTCAACAACGAAGCGATTCAATGGATAATGCTTCAATCCATCCTTGCTCATAAAGATAAGAGCATTGCCACCTACGACAAGATGTTTGAGAGCTTGATGAACAGTAACTCGATCACTGGATGCAGCAATCGAATCCATCACCATTCTCTCCATTTTGGCAAAACTTAGATCCAGCTCAGATCTGACTTGTGCAGGCAGCTCAGTACCTAGCTTGTCATCACGAACCTGCAGCTTAAAGAATGTCGTTTGTGGAGGCAGCAAGCTCAACATAAGCTTGGCCGCAAGCGTTACGACCGCTTTAGCTCCTACGGATTGCCACGGTTGTCGTAGTGTTTGATGGGTTACCCGGTTCTCATCACGTTGGATGAGATACGGAAGAGTAAGCTCAGAGCATTGAACAGCAATGTCAAGAAACTGGGAACGGTATGTTGAAAGGTGATCGTACCGACTTCTTGCTGTCATTTATTTAACCCATGTTGGGACCATAGCCACTAGAACCACCAGTGTTTAGTGGAATACGCAAGGATGCAACCCCCTTGCTAGCATCAATAACACTTGACTTACGGGTACGTTTCCTTTGAACACCTTGCTTATCCATCATTGATGCGCCAGAACTGGCCGGAGGTGGAGTGTACTTAGGTTTCAGAGATTCAACTATTGCCATATTTGCTTTTTCTCTTTCTTTCAAAGCATTTTCAAACGCTACAGCCTGTCTATTAGCTTCACGCTTTGCTTCTTCATTTCTGTGGTGTTGTCTTTGACCGCTACACATAATTAGTTGTCCTCATTAAGACGTGTTTTAATCCAGTCCACAACACTACGTTGACCAGATCTATAAAAGATTTGTGGCAATGATGTGTCTGGTGTTGGGGTGTATGGTGGATACAACTCTTCCAGTTCTGCTAGAAGAGATTCTACAGTTACGATTAAGTTAAGCGTACTGTGGGAGGTTTGGATTTGCATGTTCAAAAAAGGCAGGCATACGTGCCCGCTTGGTCTCAACAAGTTCAGGTGCCTTGCCTTCGTACATCAAGCGATCACTTGCATCCAGCCAAAATCTTTTATTTAGATACTTGTTGGGTTCTGCCCCGGACAGGGGTTGCATCACCCAATTTATGGTTGCTTTCCTGAGCTTATCCAAAGAAGGACTCCAATGGAGATCAAGCTCACGAGCCACCAGGCTATTCGTTGCAACATGTACTTGCTCGTCTCTACTAATATCTGCACTTACAGTGCGTAGTCCAGCATCACCATTAAAGCGAAAGAATGGCAGCAGTACAAAGAAAATTGCACGTTCTGCAACTAACGCTTTTAGGATTGTGTGATCTGGATGAGCTTCCCACGCAGAGCGAAGCCGCTTAGCTTCTTCTTCAGCAACTGGGTCAACACCAATAGCATTGGTGATGTAACCAAGAGCCAGGTCGTGGTTCACTTCGTCTTTGATATTTGATCGAAGTAGATCTGCTGATAGTGCTGGAACCTCACCAAGAGAAGCCTCGATGAAGTCTCCAACGGGAAGCTCCATATGACGCATGGCAAGGGCTCGATAGATTGTTTCTTGAGCACCATCAGCTAATTTACCAGCAGTTGTTTGTACTGGAGTCCAAGTTCTTTTCCGAGAAAGTAGTTTTTGATAAGGGTTCATTCGCCACAGTTACATTGAGGTGCAGGGTCATCATCCCTGTCATAAAGAATTGACTCCAAGTAATCATCCACCTCAGACTCATCCAGAGCAGCATAGGCGCTGGTCTTGTCTTGAGTATCACTCATAACTTGGAGCGAGTAATAAAGGGAGGTCTGCGGGGATTGCAGCCACTCTTCAATAAACGCCTCGTCATAGGTGATCACATCAGACCAACTATTGAAGCTGTAACCGTGAAGAAGTCCCGTAACATCAAGCATCCGTACAATGCCATCAGCCACTTTCTTGTAATCCTCCCAGCCAACATCACTGGCGATCTCTACGTCGCCGTAGTTATAGCTCTGAACACCAAAGGTTCCAGAGTCACGATCTACCTGACGAGAGATTGGAGGAGCGATCTCAGGACAGGTGGTGTACCCATCTAGATCAGTGTATCTGTAACTGCATGAAGCAGTAGGTGCAATCGCAAAAGCCCGCTCCATTTTGCTGTAGCGAGCAACCGCTGCAGCTGCATAGATACCACCTTGTAATTCCTTAGCAAGGATAGTTGCAGGAGTGTGCTCATAGTATTGCTTAGAGTTGACTTGTTCAAGTGCCTTGCCAAACTCTTTGTACGTCACACCGTAGTGACGGAGCAGGTTGGCCAGTCCAAGCATTCCGAGACCGACTTGGCGATCTGTCTGCGGAGAGAGATATTCTCCTGTAGAGTCAACATCTGTTTTTGCATGAAGGGCGCACAGCTCTGACATTCCGTTGACGAATGCACTTTGAATGTCATTGAGTTCGCATTGACCGAGGTTGACATGTTGCAGTAAACAGGTTCCCCGTGATGGCAGGTACACCTCCAAGCAAACGTTGCCCCGGATGCGATTACCATTTCTATCTACTTTGGTTTTGTTGAGCCAGATATCACCTTGCCGTATGCCTTGGAGCAAAGCATCTTTAGTTTCTTGTGTGGTGTTATCCCACCAATACTGGTTAATATTGACGCAACGTTTGATCCAAGGTAGATCAGACCGACTAGCAGTAATAAATTCCAGCACGTCGGGATGACTAAGATCAAGATGAGCAACCACGGCTCCATTCTTATAAATTCCTCCTCGCCTTAGGATTTCGTTGAGGCTGGAGTAGATCTTTGCAAAGGATACTGGGCCGCTAGCCACAAGTCCCTTGCCATTCTCATCTCCTTTAGGTCGGAGCTTGGATAGATGGACAGCCACGCCAGCTCCGTAGCGGAGAGCGTGGGAAACAAAACGCCAGGATGCTTCGATACCATTTGGTCCTTCCATTTCATCCTCCACTACAAAGACTGTGCAGGAGACAGGTAGGCGGGAGGTGGGATCGTCAATCCAAGATTGCACACGCCCAGTACGGGCGATTAGTTCTTTGTGAGGGGTGGACATTATTAAACGAGGTCAGTAAGTACAGGGGGTTGATAATTTGGGCCTTTCAAAACCTTTCCATCTTCACGCAGGATTGGTTGGCCATTCTTACCAAGCTTGGTCATGTTGCTTTGATGAACACGGTTTAGGGCTTCATCCAAATCCCATCCCAAGTTTTCTGCATATTGGTAGCAGACATATACAACATCTGCTAGTTCTTTTAAACATTCACTGGAGTTACGCTTATAGTCAAGAAGCAGTTGTTGATCAGCTTCTAGAAACTCTTTGAATTCCTCAACGATCAAATTCTTCTGCCCAGTCCGTGAAGCTGGCTTCGTACTGTTGTTGACCTGGAAACTTTTCCTGAACTCCTTTGCTTGGTCGCTGATGAAAGATTTCGTATTCAAGCTCATTCTGTAAATAGTGGATTGCTTTGCGAAGATCTGAGATGCGGCTGTCTTTATATCCCGCACGACATATGTATTTGATTGCGTTTCCTAAGTGAAAACTTAGCCCTTGATCCCGTATGAAGTCCCAAACTTGGATGGATCCACGTCGGTAGTAGGTTGGACCTGTGGAGTTGGTAGTGGCCATTTCATCAGTAAGTTGGTCATGTTGTTTCCAAGCACAAAGCACTGGCGTTGAAGTGCCATGAAGATCGTAATGATATCTTCTTTCTTTGTGTCAGGATTACGCAGTGCATCTTCGATCTGACGTAGCTTAAATTGTTGTTCTACTTTTAGATCAAGTACAGGTAGCGGGGGTCCAAAGAATGGGTTGTTGCTTGGCGAAGTCGTAGTCATCATTTTGTAAGATCTTTGCAAGTCTTGCATTTTTGATAGCGACCTCTTCCGAAAGATCTTTCTCAGCAAATGCAGTAAGGACGGTTTCCCATCTTGCTCCATGTTCATCAAGTAAAGCAGCTGCTTTCTTGATACCAATACCAGGAATTCCGGCGTATCCATCGGTTTGATCTCCTGCCATAGTTTGTATCATGTGCCATCTATCACCATCTTCTTTTGTTATATTTACTACACCCTCACTTAAGTCGTACAACTTACCCGGTATCTGACGCATATCCTTATCAGGACTACAAATAATATGTCCTTCATTTTTAGTGGCATATATTCCAATCGCATCATCAGCTTCTAAAGTCGGCATGACAACGACTTCGTATTCTTCTTTGAGTTTGTTAATGACTCGTCGATAGCCGCACGGTTTCTTACGATTGCGATGTCCTTTATATTCTGGATCAATAGATTTGCGAAAGTTGACAGTATCAGAAAAAAACAGAACACTGTCATCAAACCATCCAAGGTCACAGGCAATCCGGTATAGTTCCCGTTCGACCATTTCATAGGCCTCACTGAATCGGCTGGTGACAACGATGATGTCATCACCCCAGTCAATTTCTGTTTCGTTTGCGGCACAGCACTTATAGACAATAAAGTCTGCATCAATCAATATGCTCACTTACCTTGTCCTCGCCTAAGTTTGCGCCCGTGCGAGGGCAGACTGCGCTGACCATTACCTTGCCTTGTATGTTTGAAACGTGCTCTCGATTGAAATACCTTCAGAGCTAGTTGTGATCTAGATTTTGCTTTGGGTGGCATATGCTGTAGTGGACAAGTAGTCTATTGCAGACTTCAGTATTTCAGGGTCATCCCTAAACTTTCCAAGTCCTAGGTTGCAGTGGTCGCAAATGTACCCCCTGAATTCGTTTGATGTGTGGCAATGATCTAACACCCAGTTTTCTGTATGTTCATGACATATTGGACATGGCCCAGGTGGTGGTGGTGGATTCTGTTCTTTGAGTTGTTTTCTAATCTCTGATAATTTTTTAGTACAACTTTTACAAGTGTTTTTTCTTCCAGCTTTTGAAGTTGAAAAATATGGAAAGTCCTCTATTGGTAGTCTTGCCTTACATGCCTTACATACTTTAGTGGACTTCGTTCCAATTTGTTCCTTGCTTTGCCTCGGCTGCGATAGGAATCCTAAGGTTGTAAAATTCTCCAGCAGACTGAGCTGCCCACAATAAACTGAACTTAAGTTCTTCCGCATTCTCTTCTTTACATTCAAGCTGAAGTTCATCGTGGATGAACGCCAACTGATGAGCTTGTATGTCACAACGAATGATGCACTCATGGGTGAGAAGCATCCAACGTTTTGCAATGACTGCGGCTGAGCCCTGAAGTAAATAGTTCAGAGCTTTGTGAGAGCCATCACAAGCAATGCGGCGACCGTCAATAGCACTGACCGCACCTTTCCTTTCCGCCTTACGCTTAACCGCCTCAACCAATTCCTGCAATCCTGGAATTGCATCCATGTATGCCTTACGTATCTCTTTACCCTTTTTACTCGCAGCGGTTGTGGATAACTGAGGGTCATATGAAAGTCCGATTTTTTGATTACCTGCTCCGTAGAGAAAGGCGTAGGTAACCGTCTTAACTAATCGACGACTGATGCCTATCTTGTCAGCATTCTCCTGGTGAATGTCACCGTTAAGAAGTACATCTGCATATCGTCCTTTGTCGTATCTTGCTAAGTAATGAGCCAGCATACGCAGTTCAATACCTGCAAGGTCAGCACCTACCATGCACATACCGGGGCTAGCACAGAAGAGTTTCCTGAACTCAGCCTCGCTTGGCACTTGAGCTAGATTTGGTTTTCGATGAGCACATCGAAAGGTGTTGGTAGCAGTTTCACAGTTGTGATGTATTCGATTGTTTCGTACTAACTTCAGCCAGGCGTTGACTCCTTCCGTGAGCATCCCTAACTTTTTAGTAAGATCCAAACATCGGTAGAACTCCAATGCCATTGGCGTACCAATGTCATGTAGAACTACTTCATCAATGCTTGGTTTTCCCTTTTCTGTGAACTCAGTAGGCACCCACTTATAGAAAGTCTGCATGACCCACGCAATGTGGTCCCTACTTGACGGGTTAAAATCCTTCAGACGTGTGAAGGTACATCCCTCAACATAGCCAGAGCTGCTGTTATCCCGCTTAGGAGTAAATTCCGCTCCTGCAACGAAAGGATGTCTGTCTCGTAGAGATCTTGTAAGGTTCTCCAATTCGCAGCGCAAAGTAGATTCAAGGCGATGCGCTGCTTCTTCGTCAAAGTACCAGCCATAGATTTCTTGGTCGGAAAGGATTTGTGCAACCCTATGCTCTAGTGAGATCCATTCAGGTATGGGACAAAGTGTTTCCATAGTTTCTCTGTTACCTTTACGTCTTGAATCATGTAGTCCTGCATCTCCTGAGACCATTCTTTCCAATCCGTTGTTTTACCAAACTGACCTTTGTACTCACCTAGACGGTAACCGTATGCTTCCAAGGAGTGTCGTCCGTGGAGTTGCAAGGGCATGTGTGCCCATTTGTTTTCTTTGTCGAAGGCAAGCATGTCAGGGTGATAGCACCGAGACAAAATCAATGTGTCTATTGCCTTGATTTTTGAATCAAACCAAGGGTAAAGCTTTTTAATGACTGGAATGTCATAGCGAACTATGTTGTGGCCTATGATGCAATCAGCATCCTCAAGAAGTTGTATGCCTTTTGATATGGGCTGTTTAGATCCATTATCATTAAAGACATAACTCTCACCACTGTTGAGATCGGTGACTGCAATGCAGTGGATGCAGGTAACATCATGGTAAAGTCCGTCGGTTTCAATATCAAACACAAGATTCATTTTGGAGACCATACATAGGTCTTGTCTACGAATTGTGCTTTTGCTACAGCCTCAGGTGTAGGTGGTTTAGGAGCTTGCAGTATTTTTCCTGTAGGTAGATGTAAGTAACGTTCACCGTTAGAAGTCGGTGGTAGCGTCGAACTCTTCTTCTGCTTCAGTTTCATTGAATTTACATGTGGACAAGTCGTATGTCAGTTGGCACGCGATGCCAACTTCGCCTGAATAGCGATTTTTAAGGACTCGCACTGTCGTATCACTTCCTCTAGATGTGGCCTGTTGATCTCTTTCAAGCGCGATAACTCCGTCAGAGAGTTGAGCAATAGCTGCGCTTCCCCTGAGCTGCCCCAAAGTGACACGAGCCCCCTCTTCGTGATTTTTGTCATTAGATGTTCGACGTAGGTGCGATACAAGAAACATTGCCACACCTGTCCGCTCAACTAATGAGCGAAGCTTGGTCATGGTGGTGTCGATCATTCGACGTTCATCACCATCAAGCCCACTAAGAAGGATTGAGAGGTGGTCTAAAAAGATGACCCGTGCATCAAGACCTGCTGCCAGGTACTCAATTCGGTTGTAGATAAGATCAGGATCATAAGAACCAAAGCCGTCGAAAAGAAAGAGATTCCAGTTAGCAAGAGTATCCTGATACGCTTGGGTGAGAGTAGATCGGTCATGTTCTCCAAGGTGTAATGATTTACCGACTGCTGAGGACATCAGTCCCAAAGCAGTTCTACGGTTTGATTCCTCAAGAGCCAGATAACCGACCCGTTCTCCTCCTTGAAGAAGAGAAGTCGCAAGCTCCCTGCAGAAAGATGATTTCCCAATACCAGATCCTGCAGTAATTGTGACAAGTTCTCCGTATCGGATACCATGAAGTTTTCTTTGGAGTCCGCTAAATGGGTAATCATGATCAGAGGGTGGTGTAGGTGTGGTTACAAGTTCTAAGAGCGATTTCCCATCAACGATCCCATCTGGACGGTAAGGTTTTGCATTCCAAATAGCCTCACGAATCGCTTGAGAGTCATTGGCAATGAGGGCGTCAGACGCATCTTTGTAATCACCTTGGAGTGATGCAATCGTGCATTTGCCAGGTGGCAATACGCTTGCTGCCTCCTCCGTTGCCTTACGGCCTGCCTCGTCATTGTCGAAGAACAAGACAATCTCCTCATAACCCTGGAGCCAGGGGAGAGCCCGTTGAATCGACTTCTTGGCCGCTGCGGCACCGCTAGGTATAGAGACCATCGGCCACCCCGGCATAGCTTCACAACATGAAGCCGCATCGAGTTCTCCTTCAGTGATAACGACTCGTCTTCCAGAGGTTGGAAACAAATGTTGTCCAAAGAGGGCATCTGTGGTTTGTCCTTCATACCGAAATGTCTTGTCTTTGGTTTTTATTTTGCAGCCTTGAAGTATTCCAGACTCGCTGAAATAATGGAAGCGTAAGACAGTTCCATCTCTGTAGATTTTGTACTTCTCACAAACCTTTTCTGAAATGTTTCTTTTGGGAAGACGTTGGGCGGTCCCTTTGAGTTGTACATGGGGTGACATGTTGTTGTGATTGTGATTTGTGCCGTTACTATCAGTACGGTGATGACATACAAAACAAAAAGTGTGGCCATCGGAATACAACGCATTGCCATCCGATGACCCACAGTTTTCACATGGCAAGTGTCTTACGAACTCGCTGTTTGAGTCGTTCGTACTCATCAACCTGCTCTTTGTGATAGTTCAACCAATCATCTAATGCAATCAGAAAGCCTTTAATAATATTATCCCCATACATAGGATCTTTACCGTCAGCATCTGCAAGGCAGTCACTGAACATATCAGCGTAGAATTGAGGTGTTCCGTACGATTGTTTTAGGTCAGCCATTCGATTGGTATAGAGTGGTAGGTACACCAAGGAAAACCATGTTTGTCGGCCCACTTGGCGTATGTGGATTTGCTGCCTTTGTACAGCTTGTTAAATGGTGCTTGAAAGACAAAGCGAATATCTAACTCTGAATTACTTTTCTTGACTGCGAGCATCTTTCTTCGATCCTCAGTCGTCAGCCTTCCTTTTACTTCTAAGTAAATACCGTTTGGTAAAAGAAAGTCTGGGGTGTAATTGCATTGGAGAATGTATGGAACTTTCGTCGATTCATATTCAAACTTTACCTTCAAGCTAGAGAGAAGATCAGCGACCTTCTCTTCTAAGCCTGAGCGATACATCAGAAGTCTTCGTCAGTCTCCTCAGCTGCAGGAGCAGGAGTCACATTGGGATCGTTGGACTTGTACCCTTTGGTTTGGCCAAACAAAGCAGCTACTTCCGTTTGATCTAGATCACCAGTATCAACACCAGCAGAACCATTAAGAGTAACAACCTGCACCCCTACAAGCTTCAAACTTGTACCGTATGTAACTCCGTCTCGCAGGATGTACGGTTTCTGACGGAATGCAAGTTTTACTTTAGAGCCACTGTAGATAGGTGTGTTAACATCAGTAATTGGTGTCCCTTCCGTATCTACGATTGGCGGGCAAGTTTCTTCGTTCCAACTAAACTTGACCTTGTATTGATTGGTTGCTACTTCCTCCCAGGGCTCAGGCTTCAGTGTGCTGCGCTTAGGATTCTTCAGTTTAGATTCTGCCCATTTCAAGGACTCGATTCTATCAGCTTCCAAAATTTCAATCATCTTGCTGTCAACAAGAGCTGCAAGAGAAAAGCCAAATTTAGACGGCTTCATCACAGCTTGATAACCTTCAAGGACAACAGGCTGTTGTGTAACGTGGATAGTTTGTGCCATTAACAGAAAAAGTAGGTGGATTCAATCACTGACTGAGGTTCAAGCGTGTCAATGATTGGTGGTTCAGACTTGGCTCCAATTTGTTGTGCCCAGTCCGTTAAGTAGTCGTGCTCTGCAAACAAGTGCATGTAGGTCTCTCGTACCAAAGTGGACAGGATGCCCATGTCAGTTGCTCTGCACAACACTGAGTCGTGGATGAGTGCGATGGGTGCATCAAAGCGTAGTGTTGATAGATGCAAAAGTGATGCATCTAGGCTGTGAATCAGATTAGGAGCGGTTGCATTTTTGTGGTGAGCTAGATCAACCTCATTTTTGTCGCCAACGCTGACCGATACTTTGCACCGTCCAAGCAGCTGTAGCTCAATCTCCTTCACGTCTTTCTTCATCAGCTTCTGATAGACAGCAAAGCCAGAAGGAGTTGTCCAAGTTAGTTCCTTTGAGCCAGCTTTAATGGCTTGTGCCACCTCAGCTTCAATCCAACGCATCACGGCCATAGGACCAGGAACAACCCTGTTCATGGCTTCTCGTACGGCTGCAACGGTAGCCGTCAGGTCATCCTTATTAATCTCTACTCCCTTCTCTTTCAGAGCATCACGGATGTAACTTCTATTGGAGAAGGGTTTTGCATTGTAAGGGACCGTCATCACTGTTCGTTTCGTGACCTTGCGATCTATGTACGGCTGAATGGATGCTGGTACATGGGGCCTAGCAGCCTCTGCAATGACCTTGTAAGCGTCTTGAGGCCTATCGCTAGGTAAGACGTTGACAAGGGCCGCTGTAGAGGCATCTCGGGCCAATCCAGCAAGGATCTGTAGACCAGAGCAAGTGGCGTCTGTAGCCACCATCAATCCTGTGTGTTGACGGTCGCATTCAATGACGCAGTGATAGTACTCATCACACGCAGCTAGAAATTGCCAGGGCTCCTCGGCTGTTTCCCATTCACTGATGGTCTCTAATGGATCCTGGGCAATCTGACTGATTAACCTGTGATTGTGAGTAACCCACTCCAATCGCTCATCCATTGGAGCTTTGTCAAGGCCATAAGTTGTAGCTACTTGAAAAGCCAGCCATTCCTCTGCCTCTGGAGTCATGTACGACTCGTGATAAAACCTCAATAGGCTTTTGCCAAAATCAGTATCTTGTGGTGTGAGAAAGGCTGGGATTGGATACGCTCTACCCCGATAGTCAAACGACCACGGGATAAAGAACTTATCTCGCTTCTTAAAAACCTCAATCGCATTCATCGTCATCCGTGTACGACACGAACGACGGAAGGCTTGAGCATTGGTGTTCATTACCTCAGCTGCTCGCCTTCGATAGTCTTTGCGGGAATCGTAGTTCTCCGCTATGTCCACTGGTTTGGGTGGCAGGGGCACCTCAACAATCGGGATGAACTTACCAACAGCAATCCCTTTCTCTAGCAAGGTTTCTGCAACCTCAACAATGAATGGGTTTAGTCGGTAAGCCACTTTCTGAATCTTGTTCAGAAATTCGATGGGTGTTTCCCCCTGTATACATGTGGGATTGCCCCGGCGCACCATATCGTGGCCGCGCATCACCTCGTTCAACAGGTAGCCGCCAGGACGTTCACTGCTCCAGTCGTTGGGTTCGATCAGCATCGGCCACGCCAACGGGCTGAACAATTCAGCCGTTGCCATCACCTCATCTTTGATGGCAAGAAACTCTGGGGTCGGAACCACATAGTTCTGGCGTTTGCGACCCTCTTGGCGCATCTCAATGTCAAACCACTGCGATTGTTCGCAGATGCAGTCCAACAACCATCCCCCTAGATGAATGCGGTTGCGGCGCCCCCAGCATTTCCATTGCTCCACGTCATAGCGGTGCAACAAGGTGGTGATCACCTTTACTTTCTGGGCCGTACCAATGGAACGGTGCCAGTAGTTCTCCTTGAGTACATTTAATAGGCCTGGGCATGTTGCCTCGTAGTGACGCATCAGACACTCGTTCTCAATGGCTTGACCAATGGAATCAGTGACGTTCTGAACCTGTGATTTCTTTGGGTTGCTACTGAACACTGTGTCGAACGTGACCTTGGCGGCAATCGCTGCAGCTACCTCAGGTTCAACTGGTGTCAGGAACTGATGGATCTCCTTGAACAAGGCGCCCACCTTGCGTTCCTGGATGCGGTCGTTGGTGCGTTCAATCCGTTTGCTGACCAACGGGATCAGCGTCTCGACAGAGGACACTCCATAAACCGAGGCACTGGCATAGTCCTTGGCCTCCAACTCACGGGTGTTCTTATGCAGTTTCTGCATCCCTTGCCGGATCTGTTCTCGTTCCAGCTGGACTTGTTCGCTGATCTCAGCGGGTGTTGCCATACGTCAATGTCATTACGATTTGTCACGAGATTGCGTCTCGATTTAACATCTGATCTGTCCCGTAATGGATAGGTAGTCATACCAATGAAAAAGGGGGTGTTGCCCCCCTTTGATGCGCTATGTGGTCAGGTTTTTTAGCCTGATTTTGAGTCGAGTCCGTCTACCAATTCCGGCACGCTCCCACTGGGATTCCAACGATTCCCTTTGCTGAGAATCGGGGGATTGACAGGGATGCTAACAGGTTTTGGTGATTTCTAGATGGACCTAGATAGCGTTCGCACAGTTGACAACAGCAGCGTACGTGTTATGGACATATCTCTCCGTTGTCTTGACGTTGGAGTGACCCATCGTCTGTTTGACATGCATCACCGGTGTCCCCGCAGCAATCTGCCAGGTGCCGTAACTGTGACGTAAACAGTGGAACACATGCGAATGTGTCACCGTCTCGTCCTCATACATCAAGAACTCTCGCACACGATTGAACTCACGGGAGATCCGTTGACGGGAAAACCAATGGTCTCCAAAGATTAAATCGTTCTGCTTAGCTCCATCCAATAAACGTCTTATCATTGGTAACAACCGAGCATTCAAACCAACCTGGCGATAGTTGCTGGTTTTGGTTCGTGTCTCTGGTGTACCACCAACATGGATAAACGGTTGCTCCATACGAAAGTCAAAGTCCCATGCTCGTAGCTTGCGTATCTCACCTTGCCTGAGCCCTGTGTAGGCTGCAAACAACACAAGATCTGCTAACTCATCTCGACCGTGACGCTTGGCAATGTCACACAGTTGATCAACCTGCTCCTGTGTATACCATTCAGTACGTCCCTCAGGACATTGGTAGCGCAGGATCACAGGCATGTTCTCTAACATGTGATGCCTGAGTAAACACTTGAATGTTGTGCTGATGGTGGAAAGAAAACGGTTCGCACTGCTCTCACTCCATTCATACTCATCCTTGATGGCATCAGTGACATCAAAGATAAACTTAGAATCCATCACACGTAACGGGATACTCTCCCCATCCATGTGCTCTTGCAACTGACGATGGTGACGCCTTGCATTCTCAGCTTGTGTGTTCTGCTCTCGTTTGATTGACCAATTTGGATGGTTCTCACAGGCAAACACAAAGGCTTGATCAAAGTTCTTGATTGTTGCCTTGCTTGGTTTCCTGTCAAGATACGCCTGTAACTTAGTCATACAGAAGTTCTTCGATGAGTTTGACGAGTTGCTCTCCTTTCGGGGAAAGTTTTAAGACTTGTCTGCGTCTGTTTGCTGGGTCTGCCTCCTTGGTAATTAGGTGGAGTCCCGGCTTTTTGAGCCGGTGGTATTTGGAGAGCCAGTCCGTGTTGCGACTTGTTGATGAGGTCTTCATCACAAGGTCTTCTTCCAAGGCTTGTTTGTGACAGTTGTCATGGCTGGCAACGTACAAAAAACACGAGGTCACAGACGCTGGCATCTCCCGGTCAAGTAGGCGGAATGCCTCCATGACCTTGAGCAATCGCTCGATTCTTGGATTGGTTAGGTTCCTTCTGAGTGGGTCCATGTAACCGAAGGCGATAGTCCCACTCTAGACGCAACCTACCGATGTGGACATGTATTGTTCCACTCTCCTTCCAAAAGTCATAAAATGACTCACGATCAATGCCGATGTACATTGCTTGATGTTCAATAACAGCAGGGGTTGTTCGGTGTTAGTACAAGTGTATCATCATGCAGTTGGTCTTGCATCAATCGTAATAATTCTTCTTGATGCGGATGTTGCAGTAGCTCCTGGTTAAGTTGTGCTAGAAGACGTTCATATGTGCTTTTATTCATGGCTGGTTTGCACACTTAAATGATGTATCTGTTCGTTGTCACATACCGTGAACTCAATGTCCGGTGTGCGTAACAGTTGTTGGATTTTAGATTGTGCACAACCATGTTTCTGATAGACAAACTCTTTTACTTTGCCAGTCTTTGTATGGGTGACACGTATGATGCAAGCTACCGAAGACGGTAATTCCCAGTTCGCTACTTTCCACGTCATGATTTCTTCAAACGTGTGCTTTTCAAACATATTGTCTGGGGCATCCTTGTAGCTTTGCCAATTATTTGGATAGTAAGATTTACCACTCATCTCTTAGTTTCACGTTCAAAAGTTGATCATCACGTTCCAGGGACAATTCCAAAGCAGACCACGCTGCTTCTTCTGAATTGGGTGCTAGGATATACCTAGAACCAGAACTGAGAACTACTTCATAAACGCAAATACGATTGCGTTCGTTCATACATTGGTCACACTCTCGCGTCGTTTGCGTTGATTTGTAGTCGGCTTGCTTTCTCGATTCTCCTCCTGTTCTTGTAACTCCTTTTCTTCATTGACCAATGTTTGTAGAGCGTCCCTCATCTCAATGTATTGAGGAACCCATTGATGCTTTGGAAAGTGGTACAGCCAACATTCAACTGCGTTTAGCAGTAACCAGTTCTGTGTCTTGGTGTCAGTCATAAAAACAACGGTCAGTGTTGGTGAGAAATCCGATCAAGTCGGTGGATGATGTTAAGGAGCTGCGTCCTTGTGAGTAGACCACGTTGATGGTCTTTGATTGCTTGTTGTTCTAGTGCCACTAAATTAATGGCGTTGAATTTCATTCATAGTCATCAAGGTTAGATACAGGAACTACATCCTGCACCATTTCATTTGGGTGGCATAGGCCGTCTGCCATGCACCAGGCGTCCTTGTAACTGTCGGCGTTGATATATTCCATTGCAGTTGTGTAACTGGTTGGATTCAACCCGAAGCTAACTTGATACAACATGTCTGCTGCGTCCTTGTGTGATTGTGAATTGGTGGGCACAAAAAATACTCCGGGTTGCGCCGGAGTAAGGGTGATTTAATTGCCAATCTTTACCACATCATAAAACTCCTTTGGGTTGCGGTCTTGATATCCATCAAGGGCCTCAAATGCGTCGTCATAATGATCATAACCGTCAATAATTTCGTTGTTACCTTCTAGGCTCCATTTCACGATTGCGTAATACATAACTGCTCCGGTGGTTTGGTTGATGTAGTGGACAAGTTAGACTAAGAAA
>Ga0194115_10001867_pt1 | contig 25973 bp, 24 predicted proteins | sample TA2MahsurfametaG_3_FD_148656 | JGI IMG/M metagenome (GOLD analysis project Ga0194115, IMG submission 148656) | Freshwater microbial communities from Lake Tanganyika, Tanzania - TA2015002 Mahale S4 surface | ecosystem: Environmental > Aquatic > Freshwater > Lake | place: Tanzania: Lake... | reverse complement strand
GAACCAGCCCCAGCACCCGAACCAGCCCCAGCACCCGAACCAGCCCCAGCACCCGAACCAGCCCCAGCACCCGAACCAGCACCCATCGAAATAGAATCGACCGTATCACAATAAAATTGAAATGTATTTTAACAATACATCTCAATAACAGTAGAGTCAAACACATTCAAACGATGATTTCAACAAAGCTTACAACAATCGATCAAGGCATCCAATCTTGCCAGTTTATTCCAGAATCGGTTCGCGCACTCGTTCAAAGACGAACCGCCGAGAACAAACATTTCGGCAAATTGGAAATATGCGCACCATTATTCAATCAATACGGCGACGACAAAAAGGAACATCCGCAAAGAATCATCGCCGGCTTTCTTCTGGACACATCCGGATCGATGGATGGAATCAAATTACAATACGCTGTGAATACGATTCGCAAATTCGTGGAAGTGATTCACGAAGAACGAAACGGAAAAACGATTGATACACAGCCATTCCACGCATGGATGTATCTGATTACGTTCAACAGCAAAGCCGAACTGGTGATCCCGTTTCAAGAAATCACCGAGATCACGATTCCGAAGATCAACGAACATTTGGACAAGATTCGCACGGATGGGAGCACGAATTACGAAGCAGCGTTCGAAAAACAAACACAAGTCTTGGAAGAGATTATACAAACAATCACAGAGCCGACAACAATACTCCGTTTCTTTGAAACTGATGGAGAGATTACGCAAGGAACGATGAACATCAAGAAATTGTACGACATGATGAGAAGCACGACGACAACGACCGGCACCGCCCCCGCCCCCGCCCCCGCCGCCACCCCTCGCATCACATTCGAAGATTACGTTCTTGGGTATGGAACAGATGTGGATCTAGTATGTTTGAAGGCATTAGCATCGCGAACCCCGCCGCCAGCCCCCACAGCCACGGCCACACCCGCAGCCGCCGCCGCTGCCGCCGACTCCCTAAGCACGCTAGTCACGATTCTGAAACCAGAAGAAATCGGTTGGAGAGTTGGCGAAATACTATCAAAGTTTATCATGCGGTATGCTTCAACAATCAAAGTAAGCATCGGCACGACTACGGAAGCAGCAAACGCTGCCGCAGCAGCCATGAACCAAGGAAGGATTGAATTGTTTGAGTACGAGACACATCAGTGGGGGCATTCAACAACGATACAGACGATGATGCATGGTGAAACCAGAACGTTGTGGGTTCAATACACGCCACCACCGTCATCATCACAACAACCAATCCCCGCCTCCGCCGTCGCCGTGCGCATAAACATACAATACGAAAACCGCAGGACAGGAGAAGAATTCACAGCTACGTTTGAACATTCGATTAACCCCTCATCCATGACCGCCACCGCCACCGCCACCGCCACCGCCACCGCCACCGCCGACACCTCCCTCTTCCAAAAAGTAATCCCGCTGGTTCTCGGCATGATTCAAATCGAAATACTGAAGCAGTATCGCGAAATCGAAGCCGACCGTTACGACATGGACACGATTGTGCGTGAAGCTTACAAGACGAAGCTCATGTTGAATTCGATTGACGGAGTCTCACGTCTCAGCTTTCCGAACATCGCATGTCAAACCGCAAATCTGATGACCGATGTGAAGGTAATCATCGGTCTCACTACGATTCAGAATTTCAAAGAACAAAAACTGGTACTTCATGCGAGACGAATCTGTTCAGCCGAGCAGGAATTATTCAACACAGGCGCAGCAGTTTCAAGAAAGTATGTCGATTTCGAAGAAAACTATGAAGAGGAAGCAACACGTGTGATTGAATTACGCAAGCAGCAACAGCAGAAAGACCGCGACGACAACTGCGACAACGGCGATGACGACGAAGAAAACGACTACGACGACGTGATGCCGTCAAGAATACCAACAAGACCGCCGGTATTTGACACACCATGTCCCGTAACAGCCGGAGGACGACGACACAAGATGGGCGGAAGCATCCTACGCGCATTATGCGTAAAAATCGCAACAGCAAGAAACAATAACGAAGACATCAGCGCCGAAGAGATTTACGACCAATACATGAGAATGACGAGAGGATACTACTACGACGCAGATTGCGACGCACCGCGATGCCATTATGACCCGAACGACGATGACACGTTTTCAAGCACACCGATGAATGATGAATATACACAGCGTCGAAAAGGTATGATGCGCCAGATGTCATCGTAAATACACACCGCAATAAAAAGAACAACAACAAGGTAAGGTAAGGTAATGAAATATAATAATACATAAAATTGAAATATTTTTTATAAAACACACCACACCACACCACACGACACACCCACACGCTACAACAATGACAACCTATCTGGCAAACAAGAACCCGCATCCAAGAGACGCACGTATTCATTTCGATGAAGGCCCTCATACATACACGATTCAAGGCATCGACGGCGAATTCACATCAGTGACAACATGGGTTCATCAACACTTTGAACATTTCGACGCCAAAAAGGTAATCGCGGCGATGATGCGAAACACAAAGAAATGGAACGATCCAATCGCCAACACAAAATACTACGGAAAAACAGCAGACGAAATAGAAGAGATGTGGGCCAACGCGGGTAAAGAGGCAGCAGCCAAAGGAACAGAGATGCATTACAATATAGAATGTTTTTACAATACGCTGCCGCCGCCGAGCACCCCCGCCACCACCGACACCGACACCGACACCGACCCCGACACCGAAACCCCTGAATTCAAATACTTTCTCGCCTTCCACAAAGACTTCGCAGCAACACTAAATCCATACAGAACAGAATGGACGGTATTTCATGAAGAGGCGAGAATCGCCGGGTCGATAGATATGGTGTTTGAAGATGCCTCTGCTGAGATCGACAAGACCTCACCGTCACCCCGCCTAATAATCTACGACTGGAAACGATGCCGCGAAATCACCAAAACCAACGCCGGCAACAAATTCGCAAGTCACCCCGCAATCGAACATCTTCCAGACACAAATTACTGGCACTACGCACTTCAACTCAATATTTACAAATACATTCTTCAAGCCAAATACGGAAAAACCGTAACAGATTTATATCTCATCGTCCTTCATCCGGAAGCAGCATCATACAAACGCATCAAACTACCGGACTTACAAGCAGAGGTCGGGGAATTATTTGAAGAACGCATACAAAAATTCTCCACCGGAACCACCGGAGCAACCGGCCCAACCGGACCAACCGGCCCAACCGGACCAACCGGACCTACCGGGCCTACCGGACCCACCGGACCCACCGGCCCCACCGGACCCCCCCACAATCAAATATAAAAATACATACATAAAACCATTTATACACATATACTACAAAAACAGTCATGACAAATCCATTCGCACTAATTACACTTCATGCTGCCGAAGCTTATGCCAAAGCGACATCACACACCGCGACCACGACCGCGATACCCAAAACATTATTATACGCTGTCGGAACCACAATACTCGCCACCGTTCTTTACAAATCCGCTATGAAACCATATACTATTTTACACACACTAAGTTTGCCGTTCAAATATTTTTTTTATAGACTTCAACCCAAACGACAATCGATAACACCGCTTCCATTCGAAGAAAAGTATGTCAAAGAATATGACGAATGGTTAAACCGACAAGCACCGACGCCAACGCCAACGCCAACGCCAACGCCAACGCCAACGCCACACGAAAAAGAACGCCTTGAAAACATGTATTATTCAACAGTCCGAGAGACAATCAACGATTTTTACGGAGATATCATCATGTGTTACGACCACGCCACATTATCATTCGCATATTACGCACGAACCGGCAATATACCATACAAATATTTAGAAACGATTTCACGGAAATATATGATAGAAACAGACGCTCCGAGAGAAATACATGTAGATATACGAGAAGAGGTCAAGAAAGCGCAAAATAGATACAACAACAACAAATTGACCTCGACCGCCTCGACCGCCACCTCCGCCTCCACCTCCGCCTCCACCTCCGCCGCCTCCGCTACTTCGAGCCAAGACCCGTCACAGGAGGATGACAGCCCCTTTGCCAAACTGAAATCATACAACACCGCATCCAACTTGAATCTTCATACAACTACCAACGAGACAAAAGAACGAACACATAAATTCGCATCATCAACAAATGACAAAATACAAGACACGTCATCTTCTACCGTATCCGCCTCGTCCGCCGTGATTCGTGAAAACGCAAATCGTTACTCGTATCGAGGAAAGTTGAGTGACTTTGATGAGCATCATAAGACATTTCTTGCGGATAGACGAAAAGCGGCTGCTTCCACCACCACCGCCACCGCGACCACCCCTGCCTCCGCCTCCGCAACCACCGCCGCCAGCAGCTACGCCGAATACAAAAGACAGATGCTTCAACGTTCAGCATTATAAAAATGAATATTAGTATATATATAGTACAAGCATACAAACATAACACAAAACAATCGTGCTATAATGTCGGTTATCAATAATGTCGAGAGATACATGAAACGTTATGATTATTTAATGGAGAAACGCGAACGTAGATACAATCAAGGCAAGCGATTATCAGAAGAAGAAGATGAAGAGCTTAGAAAACTACGTCCGAATGTATTTACGCCAATCATGATGATGTTTGAACTTTTACATGACACAGTAAAAACAAACCAAGAAGTCCGACAGCGGTCATCATCCGCCAAGCAAAGAAAAATCAATCAAACTGGTGGAGCAACCCCTCCGGCTAGTCCATCGAAAAAAGAGGACGTATCAGAAGCAGCAGCAAGAGTAGCCGCAAGAGCAGCGGCAACAGAACTCATCACCAAGAATGCCGCAGCTGCACCCCCAGCTCTTGTCACATCAGCTCCACCTCTCGACAACGACGAGAGCAACAGCAACAGCAACAGCAAGAGCGGCGACGACGAAGGCGAAGCAAGGCGGCTATCCGAGCTCGAAGAATCACTCCTTCCACTTCTCACAAAAATCATCGTATATATCGAAGAAAACAAGAAGGCCGAAAAAAAGAAAGAAGGTGAAGAAGAAGAGGAAGAAGAAAAATATCCAGACATTGGAACCACCGCCAAAAACAGCGCAATATTGGTGATTCGACGCATCAAGAAATGGTGGAACGACCTCATCTCAGGTGGAACATCCGACCTTTCCTCAAAAATTAACCTCAAAAAGGCGATTCCACAACTCGCGAATAATCCGACCGACATGAACAATATAACAGCAAAAGCCGAAGAGTTAGAAAAACTCGCAGAAAAGGCAACCGACGTGATTCATAAGCCGCTTCAAAAAATAGAACGAATTCTCTCGAACGATGTTCGCGATATTGCATCATCGTCCGTAGAGGGCATCATGAACGCATTAAGTCTAATTCCAGGAATCGGCACTACATTACAGTTGTGGCGTTTGTTACAAAATGTCATTGTAATTATGTCGAAGTCGGTGACTACGATGGCCGGGGCAAAAGAGCAAGGTGTCGCATTAAAAACAGGAGTTCAAGGACTTCAGGGGGAATTCCAAAAGATGGCGTCAGACCCGGGAGCGTTGGCGGGCAAGGTGGCGGGGGGAGCAATGGCGCAAGCACAGGGATCACTTAACGCGGCAGGTAGTAATCCGATGGCTGCACTTAACGCGGCAGGTAGTAATCCGATGGCACAAGCACAGGGAGCACTTAAAGCGGCAGGTAGTAATCCGATGGACTTACTTAACGCGGCAGGTAGTAATCCGATGGCTGCACTTAACACGGCAGGTGGAGTAGGCGGTGCGATGAACGCAATGAACGCAATGAAACAAATAGGCGGTTCCAAAACAAATCATCTACGCTCCATCAAGAAATACCGTCGAGAATACAAACAATCACTCCGAGAGATTAAAAAAACCCGCAAAAATATACTGCGAATCATAAAAAATATGATATAACGATTCGATTCGATTCCGTCATTCGATTCCGTCATTCGATTCCGTCATTCAATTCCATTCCATTCCATTTCATTGTCTACTATTCTTCCATGCGAGAAATCCACTCGAACGCGAGAGATCGAATGAACTTTTAAGATGGTCCTCTGCGATAGCACAAACCTTTTGCTCTAATACAGACAAGGAGTCGAAATATTCTTTACCGAGCTGCTGCTGCTGGTCGGGGGCACTAGCAGCAGAAGCAGCAATAGCACTAGCCTTAACCTTAGGAGGCATAATACTGTAACTGTAACTGTATTATGTATTTTGTAACATCAATTTTACGAAAAACATAATACTAAAAAAATTGAAATGGTTTTTCACATCCATCCAATTCACGCAATTAATCCATCCAACCATCAAAGTAGAAGAAATGTCCTCTACCGCTATCAAGACCTACCGTCATGAATTTGGAAAGGAGTTCATGACGTTATTATCGATGTTTTCCAAGATTCATCAATTTGATGACCGTCACACATATAAGGCCGAATGGACAAAATGGACGCAGCAGGAAGAAATCGCACAGGAAATCGACAAGGAGAAGCGCCGTCTGGTCGAAAATGCATACATAGGAGATATCGACGACAAGATGTTCAAGGCAGGAAGATACTATTTTAGAAAAAAGACGGCCGCCGCCACACCCACCACGACGCCTGCCACGCCCACCGCCGCCGCTGACGACAACAACACACCCACACCCAATAAGACGCCACAGAAGCAGCAGCAACGCCGCCCCTACATCACGATGTCCAAGCATACAATCGCCCTAATGGACAATCACATCAAAAACGCCCACAGCACCCAAACCTCAAAATTCAAACCATCGTCATGCTATGACGACTTTTATCAGACGCAGATGGCATCCCCTGAGATGACCGCCGAGATCGAAAAAATCATCGAGAAATTTCAAAAGTGCGCCGACACGTCAAGATTCACACCCGACGAAATCACAAACGAAATCATCGACAAAATCAAAAAGACATATAAGAACCGTTATTACAAATATGTTTCGACACATCACGAGCAGCAGAATGGCAGCAACGCCGACGCGGACGCCGACGACAACAACGACAACGAGAACGACGACAACGCAGATGACCAATAAATAGAATCGCGAACAAACTAATAATTTTTATTCGTTGATTACATCAAGAGACCACCAGCAAGATGAGCACAAAACTCGATTCAAAACTAATCAATCAAGGCTCATACGGTTGTATATATTATCCATCTCTCCCATTCAAACTACAAAAACAACCCCGCCGCCTCGATCGTGACCACGACGACCATGACCCCAGCAACGACCATAAACGAAAATTCTACGTATCAAAATTACAAAAACACAACTTTCATTCCGAATTCGAAGATTATATTGGTAAAAAAATACAAGAAATACCTTCATTCGATATATTCTTTGTCCCGGTCTTAACCACGCATAAGATTGATTTAACCACAATTAAGCAGAAATACGTCACAGATTGCCATGCTATAAATAAGCACTTTAAATCAAAGACGCACCACACCCACACCCACGACCAACACGCCCACGTGAAAAAATCCGACTTGACGCGATTGAATAAGCAATTCGTGATGCAGAAAATGAAATATATCAACGGAATTTATTTACACCGTCATCTGCTGAATATCGTTTCTGAATCCGACCATCACGACCATCACGACCATCACGACCGTCACGACCATCACGACCATCACGACCATGGTGACAACGACGACCCATCAATACTAGTATCAAAAACACTCCGCAAAGACGAACAACAAATCAAAAAATATAGGGAGGAATTCAAACGCGACGAAGTCGAACGTTCATATCACCTGATGTCAATCGCATTCGACCTTTACGAGAGAATTATGGACAGTATTCAACTCCTGATTCAGCACAAGATTGTTCATTACGACTTGAAAGAAAACAACATTCTTGTTGAAAAAATACAACAGCTCCCCTACATAATTGATTTTGGTTTATCGATAGATATCGAACGACTGTTACAACATCCGTGGATAGAACAGCGTCGGCACGCCAGCACCGCCGCCACCGCCACCCCCCCATCAACGGCCACGACAGCGACCATCGACTCCAACGTATTATACCACCCAGACTCTTCAAAAATCTTCAAAGACAATTACTTATGGAAACAGCATTTCTATATTCATGCGCCGGATTACTATTTATGGCCATTAGAAGTTCATTTGATGACGTATCTAATCAACGAAAATGATACACTCACCGAAGAACGTCTTCGCAAAATATGCTTCGAATACATCTCCAATAATCGCGCGATTCAATACATGTCTAGAGAATTCAAAAAACGAATGTTCGAGAGCTCATTCGCAACATTCTCTAGGTTTATTGACCAGCCGAGAGAAAAAGTCCTGAACGAATTAATAACCTACTGGGACAAATGGGATATGTATGCGATCAATATCATGTTCCTTAAAATCATGTATGAGCTGATATTTCACATCGAGCGAGACACATCCTCCACAGCAGAATCAGAGCAGTTGTCCTTACCCTCCCAATCTTCATCCCAATCCCGATCCCAATCCCGATCCCCATCCCGATCCCCATCCCGATCCCCATCCCGATCCCCATCCCAAAACGAAAAAAGACAGCAAAAGTTAGACCCATACTATTCTTCGCATACGGAAATCGAGTTCATCTCGAAATACAAAGTGAAACTAAAAGAGAAATACAATAGCTATAAAATCATGAACACGATACAGGTGATGTTGCGCAATATTCATCCGAACCCAGATAAGAGGATGACACCGCAAGAAACAAAGGCATTTTTTGTTTCTATTTTTTACGAATGCTGATAAATGATTCATTACATTCATTCGAGTGAATGGAATGAATGGAATGAATGGAATGAATGGAATACGAATGATTATTATTTAAGCGACCTCAGCAGCACTTTCTGCGAGGGTTGCGGCACCCTCCTTGCCACCACCAACGCCACTTCCACCATTCTGTTGCTGCTTTGATTCTTGCTGTTGCTCTTGCTGCAAGATCTGGTCTAACTTAAAGCCGCCGCGCTTGTTCTGCTTCTTCTTCTTACCGGCTGACTGGGACTGAGACTGAGACTGAGACTGGGACTGAGACTGGGACTGAGACTGGGACTGAGACTGACGACCACGCCTAAACTTAGACTTCTTAAAGGTCTTCTTGGCAAGCTTCAAAATCTTCTTAAAAGAAACACCGCGGTTCTTTCGCATGGTATCCTTCACGTGAGCAAGCCAAGGGTTGTAACGCTTACGACGACCGGCGGATTGGGGTCTAGGAACAGTAGGAACAGTAGGACCAGTAGGACCAGTAGGACCAGTAGGTTCAGCAGTAGAATCAGCAGCACGAACAGCAGGAGATTCAGACATTTAAAATTGAACGAATTAAAGTGATATACTCGTTATACTATATAGCAATATAAAATTATCAACGATGCCAAACACCAACGAAACTTTCGAAAAAATCAGACAAAACCGTCCAATCCAAGAATGTCTAAATACAATACCGCCTTCCGAGTTTCATGAAACAATCTGGTTCATCTATTATATGTTTTTCGCAATACACAATCCGAAGATGGAGGAATATATACAAAAAAAACTAAACGTGCGCACATCTACAACGAAGCAACAAGCCCACCGCGACATCATAAAGAACATGATAACGCGCCGACATCACACATCCAAAATTGTATTCCAGTTCTACACACACGCTTACACAAACCAAGGAAGCGTCACACATATCTACCCTCAATACAAGAACGATATTTCAAAGCAACTTATTAAATCCTATCAATCGAATCATCTAAGGACAACCTCTGTTCTTCTTCGACGCGCGACGACCGCACCCGTACCCGCGTCCGCCACCGTCAGCACACCCGCCACCGTCAGCACACCCGCCATCACCGCATTCCTAGAACACGTCATTACAATCGCTCCAACCATTCCGTCGGCATCCACCCCCTCCGCGATTCTCGACAAAATCAACAATCATATCAGTTACACACGCAAGGACATCATTCTTCTCGCGCTGATATGCTACATGAAGATGGACGAAGACGACATCAATAAGAAAAATATATTCATCGCAGCCACGGAAAAAGACGACGCCAACGAGCTTGAACAATCATCGCCCTCGACCTCGACCTCGCCCTACGATGAGAAATACAAATATTTATATACATAAAATTGAATTAAAATCGACGCTTATTACAACAATAACACTATACCCGCATCTGCCACTAGTGCTTATTTAATAAATGGTTCGAAATGAAGGAGGAGGCAATAAAATGAAGCATCTTGCCCGCAAGCATGTAAATGGTTCAAGTCAGCAACAAGCCAATAAGTTTTTACGCGTTTCGCAGTGTAAAGAAGAAGTATATGCGTATATTTTGCGTCTTCTAGGCAACTCGATGTGTATGGTAAAATGCGTAGATGGCTACGAGCGTCTATGCCACATTCGCGGAAAATTCACAGGACGGTCGAAGCGCGAAAATGCTCTGTCACAAGGAACATGGGTTCTGGTGGGTCTTCGACAGTGGGATTCCGAAAAAGAGTTCGCAAGCAAGGCAACCAAAAAAGATAAAAAGAATATACAAAAATGCGACCTTCTTGAGATATATTCATCATCAGAACGTGAAAAACTACGTGTTCAAGAGAAGATATTTCAAGATGTCGTCGCAGATGGAAGTAATAGTGACAATTCAAACGACAGCGATGACGAATTCAAGACGAATCACGCGGTCGAGTTCAAAGATCAGCAAACACTTGAATATCAAGAAATAATCGCACAAGGAGGTAAGCTGTCAAAACTGAAAACATCCAGTTATCAGTCAATATATGAGGGTATTAGCGACAGCGACAGCAGCGACGAAGACGACATCGACAACGACAACCACAACAACAACGACAACGACAACGATCACGACCAAAGACACTGCGAGGTGCAAAGCGAAACTCAGCAGCATCCCGTACATAATAGTAGGCACCACCAAGAGCTTGACGAAGTAGATATTGACGACATCTAATCAATCGTTCGTTCGTTTTATCTAGTCTTCATATAACAAAACCGAAAATCCAATCACGTCATGAAACATGGTAAGAATAGGTGATATATAAATTGTATCGATGGAGAGAAGATTTGTATATTCGATGAAACGACCGCCGCCGCCACTGCCTCGTATATATCGCGACAACTGTAACTCGATATCAACATCCCCACCGCCACCGCCACCGCCACCCAGAAAATCCAAAGAATAAAACAATAAAGCACTGAAATTATAGTATTTTTTATCGACATGCTGGTATGACCGAACAACACTAAATAATTCATCCTGTGTAATCTGATTCGGTGTTCTAAGGATATATTTCACAGGCACAATTCGTTCCACGCATGATTTGTTACAATCTAAATAATAGAATTCAAATTTAAGCGTTGTTATATCTGTTTTTATAAATAATCGATATTCGTCATACATTAGTCGGGTTTCGTATTCGGTAATCCATTTTGTATCAAGCATCCCGTAATCATCACTACCGCCCTCGCCGCCCTCACCACCATCGCTTTCACTATCGCAATCATCAAATAACATGTGTTCAACGCCGGAGTGATTCATTTCGTGGTATATAACAAAACGAAATGAATAATAAAGAAAGACACGCACCGCTGACTGTTGGCTTATGATGAATATAATCGGTCATATTTTTTATCACATGAATCGATTAAAGACGATGAATAGACAGGTGGGTTTTTATACGACGACGCGCCAGTTTTATCGTAACCGTCTGCGTTTTCGTCTTCATATTCGTCCTCATCAGCACTATACGAATTTGCTTGAAAGGCAGCTAAAAATATATTATCAGATGAAATTGATTTTTGTGAAAAAATATTTTTTTCATTACGCGTAGGCAGAGTCACAAGCGCAGGCGTAGGCACCTCCTTTGACACCGACGGCACCGGCACCGGGACCGACATCGCAGTCTGCGAAGCTGATGAAGCATTACGCAAAACCATTTCTTTGAAATTCAATTTCGAGCCCGTACCACCGGTCGCTACACTCGATTTTCCCAAAGAAGGAAACAACTTTTCATTAGATAACTCTACACAATCAGTCGTTGGCTCATTTTGAGGATTCACGCTCACTTTTTCTGATTCACGGGATTGCTGAAGAAGAGGGTGATGAATAAACCTGTTTGGATAGCTACTTTTACTATCACGGTCACGATCACGGTCACGATCACGATCACGGTCACGATCACGATCACGATCACGATCACGATCACGATCACGATCACGGTCACGATCATGGTCACGATCACGGTCACGATCACGGTGATGGTTCATCGAATTACGATTCCGATGACGTAAAAATACATTTGTTCTTCTTTCTCGGTCTTCGCCACCGCCGCTGCCGCCGCCGCCGCCGATTTTTCCACTCACCACTGCCGCCGCCATCCTAGGTTTATACGTTTCAGGCGCACACACCGCAATAAAAAATGGATTCGTGCTCTCAATAACCGGTCTAGTAGTCAGTACCTTTTCTTTTTCTTTTTCGTTTTCGTTTTCGTTTTCTTTTTCACGTTCTTTGCTATGATCTATTTGATTGCTGTTTTCTGCGTATTTATCCTTTCGATTATCCTTTCGATTATCCTTTCGATTATCCTTTCGATTCTCGTTGTCGTTAGCCTTGTCTCGTATTTTTTCTTTTCCTTCTATCTTTTTAGTCATATCACTTCTTTTTTTTCGTCTTTGATTATTACGACATACTTCATCGACAAGACCCCCGCTGACGTCGGCACACTCATTCGCTTTTCTTCTATTTCTTGTTCGCTTTTTGGTCGCTGTTGACGTCGCCGTCGCCATCGCCGTCGCCGCTGTCGTGGTATCCATAAGTATGCGCGTCGTTGTCGTAAGGAAGTAACTTACATAATGTAAATAATATTGTTTATACTGTTTATGCTAAAAAATTGATTTATATTATAGAAATAATCATTATCGTAACCATGTCAAAGATGACACAGAATCCCGCCCCCGCCACAGCCACAGATTACGAATATCCAGCACTTTGTATCCCAAGAGCGTTAGGTGAAATAACGCAACAAGAGATGCACGATATCATCCATAAGTTAGGACTCGGCGAAATTTCTAAAATCGTCATCAAACCAAAAGAGTTTATTCTTCCAAAGTGGGAAATGACATCAGCACCCTCAACGCCGCCATCCGCGCCGCCATCGACATCACCCTCGACTCCGCCACCCCCCCCGCAAACAGTTAGCTATAACAATATTTATATCTATTTCAAGCGATGGAACATCGAGAATCCACAAGTTCGTAAATACCGGGACAACATCATAAAAGGACAAACAATTAAAATCGTTCATAAGATGATACCAACCCCCATTTTCTGGAGGTGTGTCGCCGCAAATTTCACGACACAGACTTACAACAACAACAACCACCACAACCACATCCAACACGACAACGACGACCTCTCGAAACAAAATAAAAAAATAAACACAATATAGATATAGAGATGTCCTATCATTTTTCATCCGAAGAATTAATACGAAGTTGTCCATTACCAAAATCATTTTACTCTCATAAGCCGACATCATACAAAAGTCTCACTGTCGAAGCATCAAAAATAGAACCGTTATCATCTTTTTTAAAAATAACAAAAAAACATCTAGAATATGCGGACGTAGAAAGACTTATCGAAATGATTGGACGGCAACTTCATCATCTAGAAGTGGAACAGAATAAAGGTATATCTTTGTTTCATCTCGATGATATTACTGTGTTTCATTTGTCGTCGCGAACGTCAAGTAAAAGAGAAAACACCACCGCCACCACCACAGCGTATTTTGCAATAACGAACGATGAAAATATTCATGACATCGATGATGATAACCAGATGGAAATAAACACGATACCTACTCTCTCAGCATCCACATCACACCACCACCACGGACGCAACATCGCATTCTATTCTCCAGAATACAAGGAATTCATGTCAAAAAAAACCATACCGTCCAGCATACATTTTAAGTCGTCGTATTATAGTTTTGGGTTGTTATGTGCGTATTGCTATGCCAACCGCAGCGAGGCACCCCACGCCGACGCCGCCCACGCCGACGCCGCCCACGCCGACGCCGCCCACGCCCACGCCGACGCCGCCCACGCCGATTTTGACACACAATTCTCTTCCATCATCAATACAAAAATATATTGGTTTTTAAAACATGTTCTCAGGACAACTCCATCAGAACGCCGATATATTTGTGTGTAATACGCTGCTCGCTCGATCGCCCACTCGATCGCCCGCTTATCCGACATAATTCGCAGGTAAAGCCCCCGCAGCCACCGCATGCTGCCACCGTAAATAATTCACATCACAACCCACATGTCGAATATACATAGGGAAATGCGTAAATTTATTTGGCTCATCCAACGACAAGCAATTGCGTCGACCACTCTTCAATCCCCCCTTCTCAATATACTGGCTCTGTGATACGACACGTTCTGTCACAGTCTTGGTCACAGGCTGCCACTTCACACGTTTCTTTTTGAGCGCCCCCGTTCCCACAAACACCGTACAAACTTTACTTACGCAAGGGTTGGCAGTTGTTTCTTTCACGGTTCCGCATCGCACAACCTTCGCAGCACGTTTCTTAATATACTCGGATTGAGATCGAACCTCCAACGTAGCCGACGGAATATCTTTATGCCACGCGCGCGGATACTGAGCACCCTTAATCCACCGATACTTCATATCGATCATCGCCGCATTTCCGCGAGACGACCTCTTGACAATCGATGGATCATTCGCGGAAAAATACCAAGATGAATTACCAGAAGCAAACCGCCCCACCCCGCGCCCGCCACCGCTCCACCCACCAGACCCAACCATACGGACCTGCCCGATACCACGTAAATTACGGTGACCACCGTTGATGGAAAACCCTAGACGGTTTGATTCATTTACACCGGTCTTTCCATTAATACCCGCCAAATGTCCTGAAATCGGCGCAACCCGAGGATGATTCTCTCGAACCTTACGACGCATAACTGCAATAGACATGTTATATTAATCTACCTTATATAATACAAATATAAACATAAACATAAAGATAAATATTTGTATTATAATATAGCCATCGATGACAACGACTACGACTGCGACGACTACGACTATGACAACCACTAAATACAACCTCTACATCTATCTCTCGAAGAACCGAGAGGACGCGGAATGGGTAGAGAGATACCGACAAAAGGTCCGTATTCATAATCAGAAAATCCAAAACGCCGCCGAGGCTGCCACCCCCGACTCTGGGTTCGACCTTTTCATGCCGAATGAGGGTGCGGACTATGGATACGGGGTAGAAAATCTTCTCTCACGTCAATATATTACGAATCCTGGAATTACAAGCTCTGCTGGCGTAGATGGCGCACGAGGCCTTAATCTTGGTATCCGATGTTGTATGCGTGCCGCCTCCGCCGCGACCACCGCTACCACACCACAGTCAGTTGGACTAGACCTCCCAACCCAGCAGCAGCAGCAACAGCCATGCGGTTTCTATCTTTATCCGCGGTCAAGCATAAGTAAGACAAGGATGCGCCTCGCCAACTCAGTCGGAATTATCGATGCGGGGTACAGAGGCGACCTTATTGCGGCGGTTGATACGATTGGTCTGTTTGGTAGCACAGATATATGGCACATTTGGAAAGAAACTCTTTCTCCTATCCAAAAATACGATCGGTATTTCCAAGTATGCGCACCTGACCTCTCGCCATTCCTCGTTCATCTTGTCGAGAGAGAGGAAGATTTAAGCCCACCGACAGCCAGAGGACATGGAGGGTTTGGTTCAACGGGGGTCTAGAATCGCCCGCGCCCGACGCGCCACTGCGGTATAACGACGATGTGCCGACGCCCGTTTCTTCCGCGCGGTAATTGAAGCCCATTCGCGTGCGCGGGAATACGCAGCCGCCACACCGCGACGGTCGATTTTACAGTCACGCGACCCAGCCCCAGCCCCAGCCCCCGCTCCTAAACGCGCACAAACAGGAAATGTCTTTCTAGAACCTAAAAAACACCGACGCCCACATTTCGCCAACAACGCCGAACGTTCGCCCACGGTTTTCGGTGCGACACGAGACCAGCCACGAGTTTTTTTTACAGGCATTACGTATATATTATGTATAAAATTATGTATAAAAAATTAAGTTTATTGATGAACACTACACTACACACACAACCCTCATCCCACCCTTCACTCGCCACACAGAAACTCATTACACAACACTCGCTTTCTTTCTTGTATTTCTTCGCACTTATGGTCAAGCGTAGAAATGCTTTCCGACAACGACTCCTCTCCTCCACTTTGATCCGCTACAAAATCCGTCATATAGAACCGAAACACCCGAACTCCGTTGGTTTGTCCCAAACGATAGCATCGCGCGATAGCCTGGTCTTCAACACATGGATTCCAATGTGGGCTTACGAAATAGACATCCGAATACGATTGAAGGTTAAGCCCTTCACTACATGTTCGAATCTGTAAAATCAACACACGCGGTTCAGTAGCAAAGATTCGCGCACGTTCGCGTCCAGCCACCGTCCCATCAATAATTGCGATGTCGTCTTCACCACTCACGACAACGCCACCACCGATACGAAGCAACATCTCGCGTAGCCTCGTCATCTCACGTCGGTAATGGCAGAACACGATAGATTTGCGACCACTACGACCACCATCCACCGTCGCCGCCTCCGCCTCCGCCTCCGCCTCCGCCTCCGCAACCATCGTCGCAACCACACGATCCATCTTACTCTGTTTTGAAATCGCCGAATTGAATTCATCCACATCGAAACCATACGTGTCTTCGACGCTTCCTTGTTTTTTGTTACGACGATTGCTGTTGCTGTTGCTGTCGCGAATCAACGCAGGCCACACACACATTTGGCGCATCCGAGTATAAAGTTTCAATCTCTCGGCGCGGTCGGTTGTATTCCTTGCCGCACAATGAATGTCGCGACTTAACACACATTCATTTTCTGACCCCCAAGGAACATTCGATTTGTAATGTTTGAGAGATTGAAGACGCGGAGCACATGTCACATCTGCCGCCTCTACCCCCGCCGTAACCATACCCACACTCACCTTGGTCCTTCGTAACACATATTCGTCGCGAATCGCCCGACGCCGTTCTTCTGTCATCAAGTCAGCCACCTTGAACCCTAACACGTAACACAACGATTTCAAATCGGATATTTTGTTTTGAATCGGTGTGCCTGTTACAATCCATACACTCGGGCGCTTTGCCCCCTCCTCCGCTGTCGCCGCCGCCGCAACCACCCGCATCGCGCCTTTGAAAACACGGCTGTTTTTGTTACGCAAATGATGAGCCTCGTCAAAGATGACACGGTCGGCGCGGAATGTCAGAAGGGACACGCTCACGGTTGCCGCCGACGGAGAAGTCGTCACACGCGGCGGTTTCGCAGGCGGTTCTTCCATCGCAACACAGCCATAAGTCGTTATGACGATATCGATGGACTTACTGCCCCCCTCCACCCCGCGTTTCTTGGGAGGTCTGAGGCACCAAACCATATTACCGTGATCGGTGTTCGTCGCCTCCAAGACCACGCGACGTTTTCCAGCAGCGCCGTGAAACACACACACAGTCAAGTCGGGTTTCACACCCGTATCGATAATTGTGCGTTTGAGTTGAGCGACCCACTGTGCGATGAGCGCCACAGGAACAACAATCAAGGTGCGGCGATACGCAGCCAAGTTGGCTAGAATAAGACCCATCATCACGATTGTTTTGCCGAGTCCCATTTCATCTGCGATGATACCGCCAATGATAACCGTCCCTTCCGCTTGACCGCCGCTGGCAGCACCTTCACGATCACGACACTCACGTCGAAGACAAAACTCGACACCTTCACGCTGATAACTCTTCGGTTCAAGACCGGACTTCGAAACATATTCATCAAACCTCTCAATACCTACCTTTGGGAGGACCGGCGGCGCCACCCCTTTCTTTTTCTTCACAGTAATAACTCGGGTAAATCTGTTTTGTTTGTTGTCTGTATCCATTACGGCCAACTGCTATGAGCTGTCAGTCAGGGATTTCTAAAAAAAAGATTTCAATTTTTTCCCAAAGTCATCATTTTCTTCCGATGAATGTAAAAAAAGTATGATGAGTATGAAATGACTGACTCTTGGAAAAAATTGAAATACTTTTACAAGTTGTAAGCCGATGACAGCGACAGCAAACAAGCGAACAGAAATGACTACCATGACTACCATGACCACGACCATGACCACCATCCCCGAATGCGGTGGCGGTCTTCCCCGATTCATTACCGAAGAAGAATACGAAGAAACATTCAGCAACACCGCCGCCGCCGGCACCCCGCGCCCAGGAATGAATGCGGCCGACATGATCGACAGACAAGACGCGGCCAATCAAGCGATTCTCACCTTTTCACAGGTGGCCAAACATGCCGCTGCCGCATCCAAACGCCGTCGTTCGCCGAAATCACGCACGGACTACTCGTTGATGAACAAACACGTTGTTCGAGCATTCAACGACTTGGAAGCACAAATGAAACAACATTCGGCAATCATGTCAGAAGCCGATTTCAAACTTCTCAAACAGGCACTCGCCAACTTTCGTGTGAAACTGATTGTGCACGACAACATGTCGCTTGATGAACTCAAAGCACTTCAAGCCAAAACAACAAAAGACATTATCGCAGCACAAGCAGCCATACAGGCCTACATCGACAACACATCGCCAGACAGCGAACAAAAATACTTGGACGCAAAAGACCGAGCTGCCGACTTGAATACATGGCACACCGACCTCGCGAAAGAAATTCAAAGGATTGACCCCTCTCAAAACAAGGGTTTCGGACTCTCCCGCTCCGCCAATACCAGCGCTGCTGCCCCACTAGGCGTTGCTTCACAACATGCCCGCATCGCACCCGCAACCGGTGTTCATTTTCGAAACATTCTCTCACCGGAAACAATCCGCCGCACATTCATTTCACTTGAAGCACTCACAAAAAAAATCAGAGATGAGCTTGTCCTGTTCCTCATCAATACGCATCGCCACAAAGACCGCCATGAAGTCATCAAACAAATCAAAGCAAGCATCATGGCGGCAAAGGCGGCGAAGAAATAAAAACCGCCGCATCATCGCACCCCGCCGCCCGCCGCACCGCACCGCACTAATAACACATATTCTCTAATACTTTACAGACGACAACCGACGAATTCAGGTACGTTTTTTTTTCCATAAATGTAAATAAAGTAATTTCATTAGATTACTATATTCATAGTATATATAGGCATAACAAGAAGAACGACAAGAATGGGCAACAAGAAAAATAAAAGACTATCATTAGAACAACAATCTACGTCACTTTCCGCCGCCGTATCGGCAAAAACGGAACTCATCGAAAGAACACCTGATAACGATTATGGAGTATTATCTGATCCGGATGAACAGACGACGACTGTTACTGAGGCTCAGCCTCAGCCTCAGCCTCAGCCTCAGCCTCAGCCTCAGCCTCAGCCTCAGCCTCAGCCCCAAGAGACGACGACGACGGAATCCGTTGGCCATGAATGTAGTTATAACCAAAACGAGCGGTTTGAATCGTCACACTCGTTACACTCGTCAGCACAGTCATCGCCACTGTCGTCGCCACACTTATCGCCACTGGCACAAGAGCCAGACCTGTCGATACAACCATCGATATCACAACCCCCAGCATCAAATAAAAATAAATCTCTCGAAACACTCAAACTTAAACTCATGAGAGATAAGAACTTCTCTCGAAAAATAACGCTTCATACTTTTTTCTCCTATATCATTCTGGCGATGGAAATACAACGGTCATGTTCCGCGTCAATTGCGCAATTAGATCTCATGAGTGTTGAAGACCTTATTGTGTATATGATAGATAATCATACTGCAAGTAATCCGGTTCGGATTTATTTACACACACTTAATGATACCGGTGTCGTCAAGAATATTATTGAATCGATTATTGAATTTAATAGAGACAATAAGAGTTCATCGTTAGAAACCCTTTATACACATGAAGAAAATGAACTCGAAATGTTTATTATAGAAGGAACCCGCCGCGAAGTCCAAGAACAAGAAACGACGACGACGACGACGACGACGACGACGACGACGACGACCACAGCGCCGAATGATGTCGGCATAAGCGTAAGCCAACACCAAGACACCCCCACCCCCGCCCACGCCCCTCGACGATGCGGCATTTTCAAACGCATGCGTAATTTCTTTTCAGGATGTTGCTGTGGATGTAAATAAATTCATTTCAGACGCAATAGATAGAGCGCTTGCGCCAAAGCACCCACCATTTCATCACGAATATTAACTAAATCGGTATATCCATCGAGTTTGTTGGTAAGACCCTCCAAATGGATGATATTGTCGTCGAGAACCTTGCAAAATGCGTCGAGAGATTTACACTCGCAAAAGGAAATACACGAGTTTTTCGCCGTTTTAAACCGAAAGTTAGGAAGACCGGCGCCCACACCCTTCCCCCGCGAACAGTGCCCAATATAAATCTCAATAAATGAATCCACCAATGTGCTCAATTTACTATGTAGTTCATCTGTCGCCTTATGTGTGGGATAGGATAAGGTAGTCCAGTGATAAATCTTAATGGTATTCAGTAATTCAAGAAAACAGAGGATATGGTCGGCGATGTCATTGCCACACCCGGGCTTACGACCGCCAACGCCGCCGCCACCAACGAACATAAGGTCTTCCTGCGGTTGCTGTTGCTGGTTCTGGTCTTGAAGCTCAACACCTTGTGTTATCGCTGCCGCCCCGACCATCGACCCAGCTATACCAAGTTCTTTTAATGATGTATTCCGCGACGAATGACCTGTCCTCGACTTTCGAGAGATACGCCCACGCCCATTACGCTTTCCACGCCCACCATTTCGAGTATTACGGTTTGATGTCGGCATTATATATACGTAAATAAAATAATAATAACAATAATAACAATAATAACAATAATAATAGTGTAAATGGACCAGTTTTATTACATCATTATTTTCGAAGTGTTGTAATAAAATAATATCGCCCTCGACCGGGTTCGAACCGATGACCTTGCGGTTAACAGCCGCACGCTCTACCTACTGAGCTACAAAGGCAAAAATGAACAAGACGCACTACACGCGCCATGCCCTCATCTGGAATTGAACCAGAGACCCCCACATTACAAGTGTGGTGCTCTACCGCTGAGCTATAAAGGCCAATCCATCGTAAAAAATGCGCGAAGCAGGGTTCGAACCTGCGCTCCGATAGGAACATCGTCTTAAGCGATGCGTCTTAGACCACTCGACCATTCGCGCACAACACATTTTTTATTTTTTATTTTTTGGAGGAAGCACACGTTTCATCTCTCCGTTTTATACTCAAAATCTCGCTTTAAATCCCTTTTTCATGAACGGTCATGGCCGCAGATGCGATAGAGCCGGCGAACATTCGAAAATGGAATCGTGACTTCTTGTGTTGTAATCGTTCCTTCTTCCATGTTGTAGCCTCCATAACTTCGAAGAGACGGGCCATAAGTTGTGAGATAAAAGTCGGTGGGCGTAAATACATCGGCAACAAACGCATACTCGTATATGTCTTGCCAATTCGTATCGTCGTGCGCCACCACCGCCATCGCCCCCGCCGCATCCGCATCAGTGTCGGCAACTCGTTGAATAAGGATATCCTTGACGAACCCGAAGATATTCACTTCACAAACAGGACTTATCTCGCTGGTTCTTCGAATAACAAACTCATACATAACCGAATGATAGGAATTACAGCGCCAAATCAATCGTTGGAAATACATTATTCTGGTCCACTCTTGTTTGCAAATAAACGCACCATCCCTCACTCCTGTAAATTGAACTGGTTCTGCTGATGCAGCAACCACAGCCGACGATGTCACGTGTGTGCCTGAATCAAACAAGAATTCACGGAATCGCATTCGAGCGAAAAGAGTCATCGCGATTTCACGGTTTTCTCTGAGACCTTCAATTTCGGCGGTGTTCAACGTTGGAATGATTGAATCATCGTAATCCGGTTCTTCTGGCCAATTCCATTCGACATCTTGGTATAAATATCTGGTTAATCGTGTAGAGTAATGCGATGGTGAAACGGAAGCGGCATCGGCGTCGGCGTCGGCGTCGGCGTCGGCGTCGTCGTTGTTGGTTTCAATCAAATGAGGGGCTCGGCCATTCCAAAATTCACGTCGCATCCATATTCCATTATTCTCTTGCGAATACGTCTCTGCCAGCGAGGCTTCCATCGCCAAAGCTTCTGCCTCTACCTCTGCTGCCTCCACCGCTCCTGCCACTCCTGTTCCTGCCTCTGCCGCCTCCGCCGCTTCCTCCGGGTATTCTTCTTGTTCCAATAATTCAGCACGGCAATTTGGACATGTGGTGGCATTATCCCACCACTTCAACAGACAACGCAAACAGAACAAATGCCCGCACAACGTAAAGACATGATTTGAACGTAATGGCAGCTGTGAATAACAAACACCGCATTCACCGATACTCTCCGTTTTTTCGGCGGCGGACGCAGCAGCGACTTTCCTTACAGATGTAGATGTTCCAAATGATACCGGCGACAAACTAGTGTCTAGATTCAAGAAGTCGGCACTTAAATTGCGTCGAATCATGACACCACCACTATCACCGCTTCTGATTCTGCTTCTGCTTCTGGAACTCTCTGTGAATAACACACGGGGTGAAATACTTACTTCTCTGGTCGTCGTCGTGGTCGGTTCGCCGCCCTCCACTTCCTCCACCTCTGCATCTGTTTCCGGCTCCGTCTCCGTCTCCGTCTCCGTCTCCGCCATCAAACGCGCAAATGTCTGTTTTCGTGGAGGAGCATAGCATACGTCGGCAGCATCGGCATTTCCACGAGGGGTCGTTGGTGTGCGAGGGCTTGCTTCTAAGGATACCGACAATCCATATTCAATCATTTCTTCACTCATTAAATCGTTTTCACATTTTATCTGGGTTATATAACGAAAACGATTTCAATTTTTTTAGCAATTTAGTATCTCTTGTAAATCGACGGCCATGCACATTATGGGTGTTATCGGAGTAATCGTGGGTGTTGTATTTTCTATTTTTTGTGTTGGTTCATGTCTGGCAAGATTATGTAATAAAGTTCCACCCAAGTCGTCCTCGTCCTCGTTCTCGTCCTCGGCCAATTTGTAATGTCATCGATGACAATTACAAGTATTTTATCTTATTACACGAGACATCAAATGTATCATACCGAAGCTGATAATTCGGATACTTTATACCAAAGGAATTCGCAATCTGGCTTTCAGAAAGTCCATTCGTAGCAGCAGATACAATCTTACAATTCTGATTATAAATAGCATTATATTTCACTTTTTGTATATATTCACTTGATTCATTACAAGATGTCGTATCCGGATTTTTATAAATATGGAATGTTCGATTATCAAAACAACGTGAAGCGTTCATGAACTCGAATCTTTACTTAAATTACTAATAAGTATAATATACATATATAATAATCTGTCATTATCGTAATATAAAAAAAACAATAGTAATATATTTTAATAAGACAGACTAAATATCGTAAATAAATGATAGGTCCAATCGGTCCAACAGGTCCAACCGGTTCGACCGGTGTTGGTGGTTGGACATTTCAAGAAGGTAGTCCTGGTCCCACAGGAACGCCAGGTATTCAAGGTCCAACCGGTCCGCCTGGTAGAGCAGATCGTCAAGGTGATCGAGGTCCAACTGGCCCACGTGGTGTAATCGGTCCAACTGGTCCAACAGGTTGTACAGGTCCAACCGGTGTTGTCGGTTTTTCACCAACACCGGTGAATACATTTCGGTATAGAGTTGAACCGATAAATGGTGATATTCGTCCATCAAGAGGAAGAATTCGTTTTCAAAATGTAATACATGCCAATACAACCAATATTCTAATCCACAGCGTTACCTTTTCACAAGATCCATTTGGAAATGATACAAGTGATGTTTACGGAACAGAAATATCGTTGTTTTTAGACACAATCAACGAATACGCATCACGTGATAAATATGGTTACGTTAAAATTCAAAGTGTGACAGATTTCAATAAGTTTCTTATTTTCAAAATTGTAAATGGTGGTGTTACGCGTTTTGGAACAGATCTACTTGATCCTCCAAAACCGTATTACAAAATGGAAGTATTATGCACTTCTTCGTCGGAGACAAGTAATTTTACTGAATTGAATCCGGATGTAATTATTAGTTTTAGTTTATCCGGACCTACCGGACCAACTGGTCCTACCGGACCCACCGGACCCACCGGACCAACTGGCCCCACCGGGCCTACTGGCCCCACCGGTCCAACCGGTCCAACAGGACCCACCGGCCCCACCGGTCCTACCGGTCCAACAGGAGCAACCGGTCCAACCGGAACCACCGGACCCCGTGGAGACCGATATAATACATTTACTGCTACATCACAAGTTGCCAATGGAGAAATTATATATGTTCCAGTAGCAATCCAGATTCCTGTTCCATTCACATACTACACAGAAGTAACATTCTTTGTTGAGCCGGAACTCGCATTTCTTCCGGGAAACTCTGTTGTAGTTACGGATCGAAGTAATCCACTGATGCGATACTTTGAAGCCACAGTAAAGGAATACACAAGGTCAACTGGTAGAATTGTACTTTATCGCACACAAAATATTCAAGGGAATTATGCTGACCAATGGGGAAACCCTGCTTCTACAATTTATAATGTAAATTTGGATGGTATTGATGGTCCAACAGGAACAACTGGTCCAACCGGCCCCACCGGTCCTACCGGACCAACCGGACCCCAAGGCCCTATCGCCGGTCTTGTAAACACGAGTTCTGTTGTCCCTGGAAGTTCCAATTATCGCATTCGTGTTGGTCAATTGAATATCAACCAAACAAACCAATTTTATTTCGCGACATTCCGAGGCAAACGAAATAATGCGACATTATTGAACAGCGGGCGACAATTCAACGTTCCATATAGTGTTTGTTTGGTGATCAACGATGACTTCGGCATGAATAACTACTATTATATGACCGAATCTACAACCGCCAATTCGGTAAATCGTATGGATTCATCTGGAAGTCAATTCATGATTATTCCACCTCCAACAGAAGTAGGGTCGATCGAAATGGTGATGACATTCCGTATTTACAATACACCCGAACAGAATGCGCAGGTCATCGAAGGTGTTGGTGGTTATTTCAGCGATGTAAGCACAAATCTTTATACACCTTTCATGCAAAGATGGTCATGTTACATCGTTCGAAATACGCGCGGACTTCAGGAAAATAATGTGACGAGCATTAGTATCGTTGCTGCTCCGGCGTCTCCACCCGCACCAGATATTTCGTTCAATATTCTTACATCACAAGGGAATAATTGGTTAGGGGAGTCAGTTTTTGATATTTACTCGATTGGTGCTGGTCCAACTGGTTCAACGGGTCCAAATGGTCCAATTGGTGTACAAGGCGTTCCGGGTACAGCAGCAAATACAGGTGCCACAGGACCCACAGGACCTACCGGACCCACAGGACCCACAGGACCCACCGGACCTACCGGACCCACCGGACCGACAGGACCAACCGGACCTACCGGATCTATCGGACATACCGGACCTACCGGAATGAGAGGTGCGAGAACATACTATGTGACAAATAGTGGTTCGGGAGCATATGTAATCGATGGTGTGAATAATCCAACCATGAAATTATTACGCGGATTTACCTATGTTTTTGAAATTAATGCATCTGGACATCCATTTTGGATAAAAACCGTGAAAGAGACCGGAACGAACAATAGTTATAATACAGGAGTTGGGAATAATGGCATAGAAGTGGGTAGTATTATTTTTT
>Ga0194115_10001865_pt1 | contig 25991 bp, 29 predicted proteins | sample TA2MahsurfametaG_3_FD_148656 | JGI IMG/M metagenome (GOLD analysis project Ga0194115, IMG submission 148656) | Freshwater microbial communities from Lake Tanganyika, Tanzania - TA2015002 Mahale S4 surface | ecosystem: Environmental > Aquatic > Freshwater > Lake | place: Tanzania: Lake... | reverse complement strand
GACTGCCCCCGTGGCTGACACTAAAGGACCCGAAGCTTGGGACGACGCAGATGACGGTGGTTTTGGCGATGACTTGGACGCCGGGCCGAGCGCCAACTTAGCGGCAGGGGATGACTTGGACTTCGGAGATGACTGGGGTGATGACCTTGGTGATCTTGGAGATGACCTGGATGTCGGCGGTCCCGCTGCAGCTGCTGCTGATGATTTGGGTATGGTCGGCGATGATTCCGGATTCCAACTGCCACCTTCGGGTCGACCTCCCGCAGGATGTTGGGTTGCGAATAGTTCTCATGCTTCTGATCACGTTGCGGCCGGTGCCATGTCGTCGGCACTTCAGTTGCTTAACCGCCAGATCGCTCTTTCCAATTTCAATGGCCTCAAGGACACGATGATGGGCTGCTACCTCGGCTCTATGATGAGCGTTCCAGGATTGCCGGGTAGTGGAACCTTGCCTATGCCTCTTCTGCGAAATGATGCTGATGGACATCCCGGGCCTGACTCGTTGCCGCGAACTTATCTCTACACCAAGGATCTTGTTAATGGAGTAAGGAATGGATACCGATTCTTCCAAGGCGGAAAATTCGGCGATTGTCTAGCAGCGTTCGCTGATGTGCTTGCCAAGATTCCGATGGTTGTCGCTGAAAACCGACAAGAAGAGAACGAGATCAAGGAAATGATTTCGATCTGCCGAGAATATATCACAGCGATTAGAATCAAGAATGCCATGACGCTTGCGGGAGATGATCCTGTTCGTAGCACTGAATTGGCTGCTTACTTCACTCACTGCAACTTGCAGCCTGTGCACTTGCTCTTGGCCCTTCGTGCTGCCATGGGTACAGCCTTCAAACACAAGAACTACATTGCAGCTGCTGGGTTCGCTCGACGACTTCTTGAGTTGCCCGATATGAGTAACGAGAAAAACGCAGATCTAAAGCTCAAGGCAACGAAGGTTCGGCAAAAGTCAGAGCAAATGGCTCGAAACGAACATCAGTTGAACTACGACGAAAGCAAATCATTCACTATTGATTGCAAGGACTTCGTCCCGATCTATGCTGGACAACATTCGGAAGAGTGTCCCTATTGTGGCTCCCACTATGTCGGTGACGGAATGCACAACGAACCATGTGAGACTTGCGGCATGAGTACGGTAGGAGTCAAGACTTTGGGACTTGTGACCGGATAAGGAAAAATAGTTTCCCATGCTCTCATTCTAGCGTTTGGCGGCATGTAACATGTCCATTTACTTTGGAGGAAGATGACGCATAGTCACCATCATGTACATTCTGGTTTCGAGGGCAAAACGAAACCGACTGTGATAGCCGGTGGTTCGTACTATGAAGGCGCTGTGGAGGTTGGCGAGCTGCCTGGTGGTGGCCAGATCGTAACAGCGTATTCGTAGTCCTCGCAACTAATCCCAGTAGGATGCGTTGGTGTATTGGATAGGCAAGATAGCGGTTCCGATAGATAAGATCTTTCTAGTTGGGAAATGTAAACTAGTGGGAGCCCTCTTCAACAGGCCTCCCCATGGAATTAGGCCTCTCTTCCCGTTGCTCCTTCACCCCCGACACATCTGGACTCATTGTGATGATTCCAACTGACACTGTTGGAAAGACACATATACCCCAGGTGGCGTGGAGAAAACGTCTTCAACAAAACGTTGGGGAAGATCTTGACGCTTCATCTTCTTCGTCACCATCGAGTTGCGCAGTTCACGTGGCGTGCGAGCCCGTCGGTATTCAGGTGCCGACGTAAATACGGATTTTTTGTTCAATGCCTGTCGCATACGACATGGAATGTTTAGGAAAAGCGACCCGCGCGAAAGGAACCATTTAGGAAGATCGATTTTTTTAGATGTTGCAATTTACACCGTACGAAGCCACGTGCCCTGGCTCTCTCCACCACACCCTTTGGTGGAAGTGCAATATCCTGGCCGTGATGAGTACTTTGGCACTTGGGGAGGTAGCTTTGTGATTCCATTTCGCATAGAAAGTCACCATGTCGTCGCTACCACCTTACTCGACATATCGGACGGACAATAAGGTGAGAAAATTGTGTGCCAAGCCCTTGAATTTCCGGCTTCAGGAGCCGTTTTTCGGTCACCAATGAGAATGGGATGAATAAATCGGGCGAAAAAGTTCCCATGGCCCACCGATAAGGGTAATGTCTTGGTATCCTTTTGTTCGGACAGGAACCTATTCGATTGTGGTTCATTCAGATGGAAAGAACCTGCCTTCAGCCTTCCAAAAGACCGCAACAGCTTGCGCCCAATCGGTCCCCCTGTAAAAATCCGACTCGTGACCTGATTCAATTTTCGCGGGATGGCATATGCGTTTTTAGCTTCACACTGTTTTTCGCCTTCTGATATCCTTTTTCCTCTTTCTCTTTGGAATCAGCAAATGATGTATCCACAAGCGATATCTCATGGTGTAAGTATCGGCATTCTTCCGGGAGTGTCATCCACCGGCTACATCGGACTCAGCTTTTCCACTCATGGTTTCCTCCCTACTTCAACAGAACGTGCTGACATTTACACCTCCAGGATTCCGGCAGTCGCTCAACGTCAAGTTCCCCGATTCTCGGTTGGCAGTCTGTGAAAAGTGCAAGAAAAATTTCAAGACAAGAGATATGTGTCGGGTTCGAAATTGTCACACCTCAGCTCCCTGGACAACCGCATTTATTTGTTTAACGTTGGATGAATCTTGTACCGATGCGGAGGGAAAGTACATAGATAGACCATTAACGGTTCGAATGGTACAGTGGACACCCTATCAGGTAAAGACTCCATTTGATCCAAAAACTCCAGTTTGCTCAGCTTGCAAAAAGACGAACCGAACACGATCATTCTGCAGAGAACGGCATAAGCATCGCAATCTTCCGTGGTGTACCGTTTACGTATTATTGAGCGCCTTGGATTCTGCAGACCCGAATACTGTCGTGGCGGAGCCCAGTCGACCAGTAGACGACGTGAACGACGCTACCAGTGCATATGCTGGGAAAAAGGGATCACCTCACAACGAAGAAAAAGACGCAACGTCACCTGGTGAGGCATCGGCGGCGGAATCGAAGGCCAGCAGTCTAGATGAGGAAAATTTCAAGCCAAACATTGGGGATAATGTCGGCGATGGGGAAGAAGGGGATGATATCAATGATATTGCGCCTAGTCGAACATTTCTAGCTAAGGTGAATTGTAAGGGAACAACCATTCATTGGCTTGAACTCAACGAATATGAAGGGGATCAATCACTTAGGGTACAACAGCAAGGAGTTGCCGATCAAGCGTATGTGATGCCTCATCCTATGCCGGTTGACCCCAACCAGCATCCACACTACTACCATCCGGCGTACGGTGCTCAACAAGGTGCGGCCATGAAGAACCACCAACAATACCTCTACCATTTGCAGCAGCAACAGTACCATGCATGGCATCAACAGCAGTACGGAAGAGCTCCACCACCACACTCCCAGTCTCCCCCCGGTCCGCCAGGACCGATGGACCATTCCTCGTCGCCGATTCTTGTAACGGCTGGCGAGGCTGCGGCACAACATAAGCGACATTTGGATGAGGGGCATGATGTCAGTCCACCACCGATGCCACACGCCTCTATTCATCCGCAGCCACCAGGGCAGCAATGGATGCTCTACCAACAAATGTATCAAGCACAGTTACCACCAGCGGGTCCGCCACATTACCCTCCGAGCACACCTACAGATGTTGGTAGCCTGGTACCTGTTGGTGTTGGTCCAGGCAGGGAATATGCGTCACCATCTCCGCTTCAAGGGAACGGGGAAGAACATGAAAGCAAACGCCAACGCCGATCCTAGAGCATACGTCATGCTCTTGAGTGGACACCGCAGGTCCACACTCGCTATTTGCTACTAGATCACTACTTTGGTAAGGATTGGATACAGGAACAGCACAATCAATAGCAATAAAGTAGTCATCTTTCTCCTTGAAGAACGGGGACTTCTTCTAGGAATAACCGCTGCTGAGACAAACCTTCGCGGAAGATAATGAATGAAAATCACTCGTGTCAATCCCACTGAATCTACCTATTTGATTCTCTGTACAGAGTCGGATTGCTTGAACTACAGGTAATCTGTTGCTGACGCTGTTTCTTCGACCCTGTAGGTCTACTTTTTCACCCAGCGCTAGATTTATAAAGAACTACGTCCACTACTTTTTCTGAATTCTCTCTCTCTCTCCCTCGCTTCGACTTCCTCGATTTCTTTCTTTTTCCGAATTTCCCTTGTTTCGTCTACAGTAACATATACCATTTCCTCTTCGCCTTCGCTTCTCCTGTACACCCAGAAAAACATTTTTTCGGCTTTCAATCTATGTTTTCCGGGACCTCGGGAGCATACAAACCCGTAGAGGTTAGCCCCGTCGCCTCGACCTCGTAGCATCCTACTTTCAACCTATTCTTCAAAAGCTTGCAATTCCAGGCTTTCCACTTGACGACACAATAGGTCATCTGCACTTTTCTGCTCTACGTCGTAGTAGAGCTTATGTTTCTTCATCGCAAGCCCGGCTCCTGCATATGGTAGGTGAAGAAGGAGCGCAAAACGAATGGTTCCGGCTGTGAGTAAAGATACATGCCTTGCGCCTAGAAAGGTTCGTAAAAGAAGAATAAGCGCAAGACGAACAGAAACGATCCTCTACTGTGATTACAGATGTATGCGTTAAGAACACAAACGAAAATGGCTCCGAGAAGGAATCCTCGAAGTGGGGACGACGTGTCTACATACCTTCATCATCGCCCTTGATCGTCATTACCACGTCTCACTGTCAGTCTCTTCCCATGTTTCGTTCATGCCATCATCGGCGTCACTACGAATCCACTCCAGGAGCTCGTCTTCGTCACTCATGTATGGATCCAACGACTGGGATATCGCTTGATTAATTTCCTGCTCCAAATCCGTATTTTCTCTGACTTGATCCATTATGTCATGGACATTCTCAATTCCAACTTCACTTCGAATCCTCTGCATCATTGCTGTACCTTCTTGCAATGCCGCAAAGGTTGCCGCGTTCTGCGACGACGACTCCAGACTGATTACTTGCGTCTCAAAGTTAAACTTGACATTCTTAACCTTTTCCAGTTCTTGTTTGTATTGCTTACTTCGTTTCATCGCAGAAATGGCACCTAGACAAATTGTTGGTAAAGAAAGAGCGCAAAGAAGAATTGGTCGTATGCCGTGGGTGAGGATGCGTGCCTTCACAATAAATGAAATTCACTACGAGAATATTCAAAAACAAGAATCCTTGTAAATGGTGATATATGGCCACTGACCTCCCTCATCTCCCTTTGCTTTTTTCGTTTTAGCTTCCTCGAGCATACTTTGGATTCTGATTTCAACATGTTGCTCACTGTAAGGTGTGGGCCATTTCAGACGGTTCATCAGCAAGTGGGTTGAAAAGAGGACAATAAAGCACGGTGAGGAAACGACTCAAGGAATTTCGACGAAATAAAAACTTCGATCCTTCATCCTATCTTGCGAACCCTCCAAGAACTCAAAACATCACAGGAAAACTCCCAGCCCACAGATGGATCTGCAGTACCCACCGTTTTATTTGACGTTCTATCGACTCTCGAAGAGTCGCGATGGTAGGTCCCATCGATGATGGTGTGGACATCACCTTCGACTTCGTCCTCTTCTTACTCCCAAATACGTTGCTGAACATTGTTCGGTTACTTTCGAAAGCGATAAGATATCACAAACCAAAATCTTCTCAGATCCCCACGAGAGGTCTCATCAGATTAACGGAAGGTGTCGAGAAGAGATGGTGATGGTAATCTGTCATTAGGATGAGTGAATGGCGTCGACCTCTGGGAAGTCGTCGTGTCTGGTCTTTCCGTCTCGTAGAATCATCATCGCTTGACCCCGGGTTTCGATGGCTGTAACCTATGTGCAGAAAAGAATGTGACATGAAACCCACATTAGCGGAACAACAGAACCTCTCTCCAGTAGCTGATTGTGACGATCTTCTCGCCTTGTGGGTTCACGGGGCAGTTTGACTAATCCGAAATCTTTTCAGTTTTCGCGGGCTTTTCCCCCTGGTTGTTCCCCCTTTTTCCCACTTTCCCCCGTTTAGACAACACTGAACTGTTACTTGCCGAGATACTCTACCGCAATCTACGACGTCCTTTCTCATACTTTAGGGTCAACAACCGCTTTACAACAGTCTTTCGATTCATGGCCTCTCGCTAGTTCATTTTCGGGCACTGGGAAGCTCTCGGATTTTCTTTGTTAGCTGTAGCTTCATCAATCGAGATAGTGTTCCGACTGGTGTCGTGTCCACTCTCGATCCTACAGCCAGAGATCGTGTCCAAATACAGTGTGGGACGAATCGACCGACGCGATTCTTTCTCTCTCGGTTCCCGGTTCCCACTGCCGTCATTCCTTCCGTACTATACAAGACTTTATTGAGGGTACCTTCCTCCAGTAGCGATCGAGTACTACTAGTACCGTGTAGAGTAGAATGACGTGTTCAGGGGAATCCCGAACAAAGCCAATCAAAGTATATCTCTATCCCTAATAGCATTTATCATGTCTATATGTTTCTATCAAATGTTTCAAAATCTTCAGTGTTTTCTTGAATGTATCACTTTTCATGGTTGCATAGCTGCGAGTACGGGCTTTTGTTGCAGAAGAGGGAGGACGGTTGACATCAGCTCTTCATTGGCACCCATTATGAAATCGTTTCGTGGATTATCATCAAGTCCATTGCTCATCATCGAGCCTCGTGACTCGGGAATCACATCGAGTAGAGATGATTCTTCTCCATACTCTTCAATGTAAAAGGCAGACGTCCGTTCCCCCAATTCTTCCACTCCTAGGACATCACGACGAATCGCATCACAAAAAATGGAAAGTCGGAGTGACTTTTGAAAGGGATCTTCAATCTCATATCCAATCTGGTAAATACCAAACAGGACCCAAGCAATAATCCCGGTGGCAGGACCGGTAAGTAAACCCAAATCCTTGACCATACAAAAGGGTAATGTGAAGAGCCATAAGGTTAAACTTCGAAGGGCATGCCTTGCATAGTTCAAGGGGACCGCCGTCTGGCGGATACGTTCACATTGTCCAATCGTACTGGATAAGTCATCAATACCCTTAAGGAGGGTCAGACGTTCCCGTGAATCCAGATTAAAGTTCTTAATCTCAAAACCAAGACGATCACAGATCCATAGTGGACGATTGTCCGATCGTGCAATCCTTCGTAAGGTCTCCCCCCGACGATCTTCCAGAAGACTCCAGGGCAAGTCTCTTCGATCGACGAAGCATTCACCTAATGTCTCCATACTACTTTGAGCATCGTGATCTCCCTCATACCGAGAATCAATATAGGTCCCACATGATTCATCGAGTTGAAGTTTGTATCGGTCATCCACAGACTCTGGATCGGTACTGCAGAGGCATCCAGATCGGATATGATGCCGAAGTAGATAGGGGAAACTCGCTAATAGCTTCTTCATCCGTAATAACTTTTTCTCCCCAATCTCATCACGGTATAGACTTGCTAACCGAGAAATGTTTCGAGACAAGGTCGATATCTTCTCCCAAATCTTACGTCCCTCCTGTAGACATGAGAGGAGGACAAGAGTCCATGAATGAGAAACATGTTTACAAAGAAGGGAGGTCATCTGTAATAGTGTGATATACCAATGGAACTTACCAAGAATCGTTGATAGGAACTGTTCGTACGAAACACTAGCAATAGGCCCAAGGAGGATACCAATAGAGAATGGGCTACCATCGGTACTGCCATGTTCATTGCTAGTTGAGCCTTCCCCTTGACGACCAATATATGATGGACAGCACTGAGTAATGTCCCCCATACCGTCAATGCCATGACAGGATTCCGAACTTCTCTCAAGACGGAAGAGTTGGGAAGGGTCTTTAGGTTATGAAGCCAATCAGCAGACGAATGTCGATTGTTGAAGTGTTGGTGTCGCCGAGTATATTCCGTTTCATCATCTCGAGATATGGATGAAGCGTCCACACGACAATATTCTGATGTGATCCTATTTGTTTGTTGTTGTTGTTGTTTCCGTCGATGTATTGCCTGTGATGGCGGTAACGTCACGGAAGGACCATTCAATGGAAGTTCTTCTCCATTGATGTATTTCAATCCATTGACACTTTCAATACGAGTGTTTCCATTCCGGCCTAATATGAAACCTTCTGTGGCTGGAACGCTTAGGGAACTAATCAACAGCAGTAATCGGTAATTGTTCATCTTAAGATGATGTTTTGTGAAAACCTTTGATGGGGAAGATGGGAAAGGTTGTGGGTGGGATAAAGTCATCGGCGAGTTTCACGTTTCAAGGAAGGGAGGGATTCTCCTCGCCTTTATTCTTGCGCCCGTTGGCTACTCCGAATCTTGTCCAAGTCGAGGATTCGTACTCTGACAGATTCTGTACCCCTCGATAAGGTAGATTCAACGGATGGGGGGGAACCGTGTCATACACACGTCGAATCGGCGCACTGACACGACATCCGTTCGATACAATTTTGGAAAGGGGTGTCGCCACCCAAGTGTCGACGTCAGCCACTTTTCGCCTGTCCGACGACCCGTTCCCCGGGACTGGGAATCTTGCAGAGTACCGGGAAGCACGATTACTTTTCATTGAAATGGCGAGTGCGGAGTCGCCAGATTTTTTGTGCGTACTAGTATGAACGTCTTTACAGGATACACCTCAACAATCTGCATAGCAATATTGTATGTATCGAGCTTCCGAGAACTCTAGAGTGTCAAATCGGTTCGTGTTGGGTCGACTCGTCCGTTCATTCTTCACCCGACCCCGATTGTATGTGATTTGGTCCAAGGGACAGCTGCTTTCGTCCATCTGTTGGCGCAGCGTCATCCAATCGTGTGCACCATAGGGCGATTCAATTTCTTTAGCTTCCCGCCACCATCTGTTACAACCGTCTTGACAGTGACGACTATCTTCTTCCTCCTTTCTCTCTTGGGTGATGGATGCTGTGATGTCGCGTGCCGCGTCCCACCCATCCATCGCCGCTGACCAGGAGCAGGCCTCTTAGAATGCCTATCGTACTTTCACTGGGGTGGGGCACTGTGACGGTGAGCGGAGGTAGAGGTTTGAAAACACAGAATTCCGCTATGCGACAGTACAGGCATGCATTAGCTTTCGCCGTCTTGCTAACTTATTATTTTGACTAAAGTGTTCGCTGCCCTGCCGTAGTCTTGGCATGGTGGAGGACGTTGGTACTTGCTATTTGCTGGACCTTCTCGTACCGAAGGACCCCGCGTCTTTATCTATGTTGATTCATTCCCTCCGACTATGACACCGTTTGAAGATAGAACGACGTATTGTGTCTTGAAGGATGCGACGGCAGTTGTGATTTTTCACCAATCAACCGAAAAAGTGGACGGCAAGATACGGTACCAGGATCGATCCGTGAAAATTACCTGTAGGACCTCGAGTTCTCATGTATAATGTAGGCACATTTCCTTCCTCTAATCAAAAGAAGCAAGAGCCTTCCATATACTTCCATTCACTCAGACTTTCGATACGGAGACGTCCTTTTTCTCTCATTTTTGTAGGACAGAGCGGTAGTTTTCGTTCTTTACCGATTCAGATATCCAAATTCTTTCAATTGGTCTTCATTTTTTCGCCAATCCTTATTGACTTTGACCTCCAATGCTAAAAAGACTTTTTCTTGGAGGAATCGTTCAATCTTTTCACGAGCTAATATCCCCACCGTTTTAATCTGTGTCCCCCCCTTTCCAATGACAATTAATTTTTGACTTTCTCGTTCGACGTAGACGGTAGCCTTGATCCGATTCATTGGTTTCGGATCCTTCGGCTTTGGTTCCTTGAATTCATCGATACGGACCTCACAACAATACGGAAGTTCCTTCTTCAATGTTTCAAAGAGTGCCTCCCGGATAAGTTCACTCGCAAAGAATCGTTCTGGACGATCAGTAAGGGTCTCTTCATCGTAGAGGGGTGGACCCTGTGGTAAGAGTTTCTGAGCCTCGGTCGTCGTTACGAATTGGATGCCTGGTCGGAACATACCAGGAACAGGTCGTCCTAATGCTCGGATCGAATCTGCTAACCCCTCTTCACCTAACAACAATTTCCTCAAGACGATGACACCTAAATTGTCAGGACCCTCGTTGGCAGCCAATGGTAGAATTGCCAAAGCCTCAGGTAATAAGGACCTCCATTTCGCGACGGCTTCGGGAACTGTAAATGTCTTGTCTTCCAAATCTTCTTCTTCGTTTCCATTCCCATCTGGGGAGATTTTGACATTTCGATTAGCCTTCCCCTCAAGATCAATCTTATTGATGGCAACAACGACGGGTACTCTGCTGTTTTGGACTCTTTGAAAGATTGTATCATCTGGAATGGGTGTACTGAATAAGTCTGTGACGACTAAAAGGACATCAGCATCTCGAAAGGCACCCATAACTGCCTCCATCATCCCCTCTTGGAGACGGTAGGATGGATCTTCAATAATTCCGGGAGTATCAATTAGACATAATTGTGCATTTTCCGTCGTCACGACACCCAATATAGCATGCCGTGTCGTTTGTGGTCGTGGTGTCGCAATACATAAATTTTCCTGTAACAATGCATTTAGGAGGGTACTCTTCCCCATATTGGGTGCACCTAATATACTGACAAATCCACATCGAAATTCATTATGCTTCCTTGGTAACCGACCCTCGTAATCGAAGATTTCCTCTTCCGTGATTCGTAGTTGTTGCGGTTGCTTTGGATGATGCTCGTAGGATATATCCTTTCCAACGGGTTGAACCGCTTCGACCATCCTTTCAGAAAGGTCTTCCTGCGGGTTTTTCTTTTTCGTCGTTGCCGCCGTCATCTTCGATGCCTGTATGGCTACATTCCTTTTCGAGGAAAATCGAACCCCATGTACCGTACCAGTTGTTAGGTCTACCCTCCTAGATCGACCGACTTTCACTCCAAGTATTTTGGTCGTCGGTTGAAATCCATAGATGAAGGAACTAACGAAGAATCCCATGGTGATGAGCAGCGACAACGTACGCGACCTGGACTGTTGGCAGGTGGCCATGTTGAGATGGGTCTTTTGGGGTTGGGGGGGGGGGGGGTGTGGGGGGGTGGGTGGGGGGGGGGGGGGGGGGGGGGGGGAGGGGATGGGGGGGTGTCAAGCTATTGGGCAGAAGGTCAAACGTCAATGGAAGGTAGCGTATTGCCGATTGATGACCCAAACAAACCAGAGAGCGTCGTTTATTCGATCGACTGACGGAGAAAAAGAAGTACAGGAAGTGATGGGTTGTGGTCGGGCAACATACGTTTTGGTTGGACCCCGACTATGTTCCGGTTCGGATCCATGTCCAGACGAAAACGGATCGTAACGATAAATCACGGCATATATGAATATATGTATCGTGGATATCAGATGGACATGTATATGCACATACATAGCATTTTTGTCATGTCAGTCGTGTTCCCCAGTTGGGGAGAAGAATCTGGTGGGTCGTGCGTCTCGAAAGCAGCTGGTGAAGAAAAAGACAAGAGAATTGAAAGTTCTGGTTCTGTCATCTTCAACCCAATTAACAAATGGGATGACAGGCCTTTCCGGTTAGAGAGTTTCAAAGGGGTGTTGTCTGTACTGTATAGCATATGTGGGGAGAGCCTACGACAGAAGAAGATTCCTGTTTTGGTTTTGTTGTCGTCGTCGTCGCTTTTCGGTTTTCCGTAGTACGGTACCTTCAATATAGTAAATAGGTCATTTCTCCACATTGTCACTCCTACTTCACTGCTTCCCAACGTGCTAACGTTCATAGCATTGAGACTTGTGCGTTACGAGCTTGTGCCTAAACATCAACTCTGTGTGTGACGAAACATTTCTTTGGTTATCATCTAACTGCGGCCTTGTGTCATTTAAAAAGACTTTATCTATCGACATACCAGGCTATACCTCCTGTTCCGACGATTGAACCTAAATCACCATGACTTCCTTCTGTCGACGACAGTGCTCCCTTCTCTCCTTTACTGTATACACCGTATTGGGATTCACATGTCTCGTGGAAGCCTTTGTTCCATCTACGTCGTCTTCCATCATCTTCACGATTCCATCCTTACGTAAGTAATTGGACTTGATTTTGTTTCTCGGACAGCAACAAGAAGGATCCAAATATCCAAGAAGTAGGACCCCGCTCCGTTTCCGACCGTGTTGGATTGGAATCATTCTCTCACGCTGTTATTCATCAACCACACCAACTCTAATCTGTTCTTCTGCTCTCTTCACTTTCTATTGCAGCACTATCTTCGACGTCGACTACGTTAAGGTCGTCGATCTCATCATCATCCTCGACTACCAAGAAGAAATCGAATCAAAAGATGAAAAAGAAGAAAAACAGTGGAAAGACAAAACCGACTTCATTACCACACTCGAAACGAATTCCAGGACCTGGTCGTAGTCTAAGCGAAGATGAATTATCCGATCATGTCGCGAGGCAATACAGTACGACACTTTCAATATTCGATGGGGAACAGGATATATACGAGGATGACATTGTCGTCGACGATGACAATAATAACTTTGTGGAAGATGGACCAGAATTCCGTGCTAGAAGTACTCTCAGTAGTACTACTAACACTGGAGCTAATATGGTCGATCAGGAAGCCTTTCTTCGAGAATTGAATGCACGACCAGCATTGGTCTTGAATGCTGACTTTCAACCATTAAGTTACTTGCCACTCAGTTTATGGTCCTGGCAGGATGCGATTAAGGCTGTCTTTGGGGGGAAGGTACAGGTCGTCGATGTCTATCCAGATATTTCTGTCCGAGCGGCGAATATTGAAGTCCCATTACCCAGTGTCATTGCATTGACGGAATACGTCCAACATAAGAATCAACGTCCTGCCTTTACAAGACGGAATGTCTTCTTACGGGATGAATACAAATGTCAATATTGTGGTGGTCGTTTCCACACAGCAGATTTATCATTGGATCATGTCCATCCTCGATGTAAGGGAGGGTTACTTACCTGGTAAGTAGCTAGAGCAGTCGAAGACAGGAAAAGCAACACATACCCGAAGGGGGAGGGGTTTCCTTGACGTCGTCTCATCTTGTGAGATTTTTGTCCATCTTGAAATTTTTTGTTCTGATTCATGCGCGTTTCGTCATCGCGGCTGTTACAAAAACGATGTTATTACTAAACATACAGGGACAATGCGGTTACATCCTGTTTGAAATGTAACGGGCGGAAGGGAAGTATGCCAGTGACGGAACTTCGATCAATCGGGATGCGGTTAATTCGAGAACCATCCTGTCCGACTCAAATGGAATTAGCGGCCAAGGCGGCTAGGATGGTCCCAAGACGGGTCCATATGACATGGAAACCCTTTATTGGGATTACCGATCCCCGGGGACCCAAAAAACAACAGCAACAATCTTCGTCTTCATCTTCGGCCGCCACCCAGCAAAAGGGTACGATGAAGACGACGAACAAGGATACACCCATGACGGCGGCTACGAATGCCGTTACTATGAAGGGAGATGAGGATTGTATTGATGATCGATATTTTGACCAACCACAGGAACAGGATGATGAAGTATACTTCTCTGAATCTTAAAGAAGAGGGGTTGGACTACCAGATACAGGTAAACACACGTTTGGATAATGGGGGTAGGAATCTTATGTTCTTTTGTTTTGGAAATAGATTCCCAGGATGAGAGGTTTTTTTGAGAACATGGGTACACAGCATATGCCACACTCCTCCTCCTACTCTTGATAGAATGTCACTACTATTACATTGCTATACCTACCACTGGATAGAGAGAAAGGAAAAACATTCCGGGAGGGTTGGATAATTTTGAGAATCGTCCTACTAGACTTGGTTATTGACGCTTTTTCTAGTCTGACTTACTCTAGGTTCAAGTAGCAGCACACCACCTTCGAGGGAATTCAATGTCTTACGTGACTGTCAATCACTTCACTCGACGGAATGAAACACTACCTAGTACGGTAGGCCAACGTTTGGCTCCGACTACACTCATCTCGCCATGTAAAAAGTAAAATAATATGCTACAATAATTCAACGTTACGAGAACGGACAAACAACGTGAATCCGTCCGTATCGACTAGTCATCACCTAACGGTCCAGTGACTACCGCAAGATGGAAGTGGTTGTGCCGTTTGTAAACCATCACCCACCTGTTGCCTACAATCCAGCAAGTTCTGCTTCCAACGCCCTGAGATCGTCTTGTTCCTTTTGCTTGAGGGCGGGAAGTTTGGAAGCAGGGGCTGCTGGCAAAGATAGCGGCGCGGAAGAAATCGGCTTGAGCAATTCAGCCTCCAAGTCTGCAGTTTCCAAGGCATTCAACTCATCCAGCAGCTCATCCTCGTCCATCATGATCGCATCAACCGGTTGAGAAATCGCTTGGTTAACCTCTTGTGCCAATTCCATTTCTTCTCTAATTTGGTCCATGACATCATCAACCTTCTCAATTCCAACTTCCGTACGAATCTTCTGCATCGTCTTCGTACCCTGTTGCAATGCTTTGTAGGTTTGTGCGTTCTGCGATGCCGATTCCAGATTCATAACTTGAGTTTCAAGAGTGAACTTAACATTCTGAATCTTTTCTGCTTCCTGTTCGTACAGCTTTTTTCGTTTCATCGCAAACATGGCACCTATAAATTGAAGGTTAAGGGCGCAAAATGTTTCCTGTCTGTGAGTACGTATCGAATGACTACGGGACGGAATCCTCAAAGAAGGAAAATGACAGCTCTACTGACCTTTCTTATCTCCCTTTGCCATCTTCGCCTTAGCTTCCTTCAGCATGCCTTGGATTTTGACTTCAATATGTTGCTCACTTTGAGTACAAGTCATTGAAGAGGTTTGTGTGCCAGTGAGTGAAGACCAGAAATCTCGTGAGTCAACGACCCAAAGAAACACAACAAAAAGGGACTTAATTCCTCCATTGCGAACCCAAGAAAGAAAGCACTAAAGGATATTCCAGGACAAGGATGGATGGATAATATCACTCACCGTTTCTCTTGATTCATAATATTTTCTCGAAGGCTAACAATAGTCGACTGAGGATCCGTGGGTTGAATCGTTGATGTCTTGGAGACCGTCGACGCTGCTGCTGCCTTTTTATTCCCAAATAAGTTGAACATTGTTGTATGATTACTTTTTATCCTCGCGACAGCGACTATTTAGTACAAATGAACAAAGTAATTTCCTTTTGAATTGACGAGAGGTCTCTTCGTCTAAGAGGAAAAGAGAAGGTGATGCTAACCTGTTATATGAAAACACGAGTGAGGGCCGGAGGTCGCCGTGTCTGGTGTCGCTTGTTATCCTGTAGAATCACCTTTCGATTCCTGTTTCGTTCTTGGACTCTCGAAGCCGTTAAAGAAGCGATGAAGATACAGCGGATAACGCCTAGAAGCGGTGCTGCATGACGGTTGAACGGGCGCTTATAAAAGCTGGGTTCGGGGGGCGAGCGGATAGCGAGCACGCCATGCCATTCCCGGGTTTACGTATGCTACGATATTCACCATAGTATCAAAGATATGTACGTTCATAAACAAGACGCTACCATCGTGCGTACTTGTGGGTTGACCGGTTCTGTGAAAGTTCGTGTTCACACATCACAGTCGCATGGGATGGAACACTTCTCGAGATCCATCTCACCTTTTCCTGTCCTTTCAGCTCATTGTTGCAGTCGACCTCCGGTTGATACACCAGGATCATGACTAGAGTTGTAGTGGTGACATAAGGAATCGGAAAGCATCCCCATCCAACTCTCACAAAGTCGTGTAGCCGGCCGTCCACGACTTGATCGAAATTGGCGACAGACGCCGATAAGACCTTTCGATTCACCGTGTGGATATCACAAACCATCCGTCGAATCTACCAGTCTCAAGCAAAGAGCGTCACAATGAGAGGAGGAGGAGGATTTTTGGTGGCCCTATATGGGATGGCATTCACGCCGAATGGCAAGGAAACATTTTGTAAAGAAATCTTGATACCGCCGCTGGTGGCGGTGACGTCCTTAAAAAGGAGCAATGGTGATACTGATGAGGTTCTCTCCAGACATGATTACGCTGACTCCCTTCCCGTTACGTACACGAACGATGCTATGGCGGCACAAATCTGGGTTGACCGGCATATTGGTCATCGTTCAAGTGCCGATAGTAGCAGTCGATCGATATCTGTCGTCGGGTGGGATATGGAATCGACACCCTCCCTACCTTGGCGAAAAACGATGTATAGTGGACCTTCCACAGTCCAACTTTCTGTCGTTGATGCAGCACTAGTCTTACAAATTGCAAGAGAGGATATCGGACCGTATTGGGAGAATCTACCGTTCCTGAGTGATATCTTGTCGAATCCTTCCATTCTCAAGGTCGGTGTAGGATTGGATCAAGATATACTAGATTTAATTCGATGGCCACATGGCAAAGAAGGACAAGATCCTAAGGCTATTTGGGGTCCTGTGGTAGGCCGACTGGATATTGGAGGTATCGGCGCGAGTTACGGTTATACCAAGTCACTTAAATTATTGGCACAGGATATTTGTGGTGTAGAACTTGAGAAGAGTCGGAAGATAGCCATGAGCAATTGGGCTGCATCAAGTCCCCCACAATTATCAGATAAACAGATTGCCTATGCGGCTCGAGATGCTTGGGCATCAGCCGCTATCATCCATGAGCTTGCACGACGTGATCCGGATCAATTTTCTACTGAGGTCCTAATGACCCGTGTCCTTGAGGGGGAAATGCCCATCGAACTACTGAATACAAACTCATTAGCACGGAAGGAGGCAAAGACAAAGTTGAAGATGATCTTAACGGACAAGGATGGGAACAAAGTCGACCGAAAGAGTCTATCGATAGACCAACTCGAAGACGCCTCGAAATTGGAAGCGATCATGAAAAAGCTCGCACCACCGAAACCATTTCTCTTTGAGTTGATGGATACCTAACATGTGACTTGGGTGGATGAATTCAGTAGTCACTACGTGTCCGAGAAACAAATTCTCTTGCTGTCAACAATGATATGTGGCTCTCACCAACAGTTGATTTCAAAAGGGAAAGACCGCGCGTTGGCGCAGCATCCCGTGGGGAGACAAGTTACCTTTACTGGTCAAAGCCATCCGCATCGCTACTTTGAGGAACGAAGGCTCTTGAAGCGATCCTTCCATTTGAAGAAAAAAAGTATTTTGTCCAACTAATGGGATCCTCGATACGTGCTAGATGCATGGAGGATCAACTTACCTACCGTCGGACGAAAATGACCCCTAAATATATTGTTGTATTTGGTGGTGGTGGTTACGGAACAGTGCGGACATCTAGCTACTGTACCTGATGCTGTTGGAGCTGTGGTCGCAGTTATCCCTTTCACAGCCAAATGCAAATCTTTGTCGTCTTGGCAGCCCAGGTATAAATAGGTATGTACATATCTATGGAGCGATCATAGGGTGAGATTCAGCAACTGCGGGACGTCTGGATTGACTGTAACTGTGATACGACGGACGATGACGTGTTTCGCGTCAACCCAATAGAAGCGTCGATCGCGGTAACAAGTGGATATTCTGATGTAGCGACCCGGATAAGCTAACCTACCGCATCGATCTTCAAGCGGTGGCAGCTGGCTGAACAATGAGCGAAGAGGCCGCTCGCGCTACGGAAGTGCGTGTTTCGTTTCCAAGAGAAGGTGAATTTCGAGTTCCTCAATAGCTGTCCTCGTCTTGGACTCGTACGCATCTTCGTAGATCCGCTCAGATTAGAATTGTGTTTTGCTGTTGCCAACAGAGCGAAGGCTACTCGTTTTGAAACCACAAGAGTTTTTTTCGCCCAAACTCGTTGAAACCATGAAATTCTCAGCTTCCTTTCTGGTCTATAGTTTGAGTTTCGCTAGGGCATGGATTCCATCGTCACAGACACACAGATCACTTACGTCGCTGGAATTGTCGACAGCCGTATCCTCTGATATGTACACTAAACCAGAGAAGATCGCGATGGAAGAGCTCCCCACGGTCTATGTGTACGATCACTGCCCGTTTTGTGTTCGTGTTCGTCTCGCTCTTGGGATCAAGAACATAAAGCACAAGATTAACTTTATGGCAAATGATGATGTACAGACACCAACCAGCCTCGTTGGCAAGAAAATTGCTCCCATTTTTGTAAGTTTGTAGTTTTCATCGTTGTTGAGACCTTCCAGACGGCATTCGTCCGACTGACATCGTTTCTATTGCGCATCATGGCTTGGAAAAAAGGAATTTCCGGCGGACAAAATTGTCATGGCAGAGTCTATGGATATCATTGAGTTAATCGATTCGGATGAACGGTTTGGTCCCACCAATGCGCTGAAAAGTGGTACGAGTAGAACAGACTTAAAGGCGTGGCAAAAATCGGTTCAGACACTTCTTCGAACGTTGCAGCGACCAAGATATGTCGCTACAGGCCTCCTACCCGAATTTCAACAGGCTGACGCACGACTAGCATTCATCAAGAATCATCAACTTCCACCTTACGACAAGCCTGAGTGGAAGGAAATGGAAACCGAAGAAAAAGTGAAGTTATATTCTGAAATGATGTGCAGTGATCCAATGCCAATGATCGAAGAGTTGAATGCCAGATTGGTACAACTAGACGATATTCTTTACAGTGAAAACTACTGCACGGAAGGTGGGATTTCCCTAGATGATATTGATCTTTGGGCTCGACTTCGTTCCATAACTATTATCAAAGGTGTCGTTTGGCCCGACAAACTTCGAAAGTATATGGACAATCTAAGTAAACTCGGTGATATTCCATTGTACGACGAGCTTGCGTTGTAAAAAAAAGTAAACGAAATATATTCCGATCGACCCAGGTCATCACGCACTACGGAAGCTACAAGGCGAGGGTGTTGACACCAATACATACAAATCGGCGTTGCCTCCAATAACACACAGCGCCCCTTCCTGCTTTCTCATTCTAGCGAAACAAACACACATATGGGAAAACATCAGCCTACCTAAAATCAGCAGCAATCTTTCTTTTCCATTTTTATTTGTCCACATAGTTTTGGAACGGCTTAGGATGAATCATGGTTGACGAGGAAAGGTTTCCGGAAATTGCATGCGCGAGACACGCCTAGACCGATGATCCAATACGTTTTCAACTGTTGTCGTGTCCACTCGCTCACCGTAGAATAGATTCAGCCGAGACGGCGCCGGCTGACACTCTCAAACCCACCGTTCAATGACGACAAAGCTATTCTCAAGCCCACTTAGCATGACGTAGGCAGGATTTTGGCCATGTCAGACAATATCTACCCCTGTTAAGAGCTAGGCACGAGGGAATATCCCCCTGTTTCGACAGATCGTCCAACTACCGATGATGAGTATCAGTACGATAGCTTAAAGTTAAGGAAATCCGTGTGAAAGACGCCTAGAAGTTACATATGCAAGACATCCTCAGACCGATAGCTCCATCAGCGCTCAACTATCGATGTCAACTTGCAGTAGAATAGAATTAGGCTAGATGGCGGCCTTTTCACACTCTGAAACACACCGTTCAAAGCGGACTAAGCTGTTCTCAACACCACTCGGCACGACGTAGACAGAATTTTGGCCTAGATGTCAGACATTATTTACCCATGTTAACGAGCTAGGCGCGAGGGAATATCCCATTGTTCCTATAGATCATCCAACTGCAAAGGATGGGGTAGCACTACGATAGCTTAAAGGTAAGGAAATCCATGTCCAGTGATAATGGATTGGGTGGCAATTCCTCCAACAGCACACATAGCAAGTCGTCCATTCAACATTTCAGAATCCTTCTTTGCTTGCATCTTGGCTGGGTCAGATGGGGCAAACTTGGTCCAACCGAAATCACCTGGTTCACGTTCGCCTTGGGCAGCGGCAACGGCAGCGGGAGCAGTGATGATAAAGTCGAAAAGTCCAATGAACAACAAAAGTTGGTACATAGGTCCGGTCTTCAAAAGAGCATCGTGGGCATCGATGGTCTTCGGGATGGATTCGAATGAATACATTTCACCCGGAATTCGGACAAAGTCCGTGGTGATGAATCCAACCACGGCAAGCATGGCAGTTCGGCCGTGACGAATTTCACATTCACGGAACCAAGGCATGAATGGTTCATAGGTTTCCGAAAGCTTCAACTGCAATATACAACAAGAAAAAAGGAAAACGCAAAAATTGAGAACGGATGATAGCTCGGTGGGATGGCCTTCCGAAGATATAACTTAATCAGCGTACGTACGGGGTCAAACTTGAATTCCTTTCCTCGAAGATCCATAGCACCGCTCCATTTGTCCATGGCGGCATTGACAGCCGTGGAACGAGAAGATGGCTGGACGCTGGTGAAAGCACTGGCACCAGCGGCAAGGGACAAGAGGGTAACAGCGGTCTTCATTTTCAAAAATATACCTTTGTAAAGGAAAGCTGTTGGACTCTTCTTTCGTTGAAGCGATCTCACTTGACATTGACTCATATGACTAAAACTTTTCCAAAACCCCTCAAAAGTTCACCACACTCAATATTTTCACAAGTGTTTCCTGGATTAAGGGGTACGTCGTGGTTGAACAAAAAGATACGGGAAATTGACCCCGAAAAGTCGGACGACTCTCATCGCGGCGATGACGCCCAACTGCACACGAAGATCCCACTTCTTTCCCTGAATATCGGCTACGATGAATAAGTTCCTTATTACAGTCGCCGCCCTTGTTGGATCGGCTAGTGCCTTTGCTCCTGCCACATCTGGAAAGGCATCATCTGCCTTGAATGAATTCGCGAAGGGATACGTTGGTGGGGAAGGACCTGAACCCATCCCATTCAGCTCACAATCGTCGTCTGTGAACTGGGACCCGGCTGGTTTCGCTGAGGTAGGCAACCTGAAAAGATACCAACTTTTTCGTTTCGCGTAGCGTGTTTTTCTCATGTGTTTCGTTGCTATGTGTCAAATTAGCGTGCCCCCGAATGGCTCCCATGGTTCCGTGAGGCAGAACTTAAACATGGCCGAGCAGCTATGTTGGCTACTGTTGGATTCGTCGTACCGGAATTCTTCCGTATCCCTGGAGCTCAATTCTCATTCGAGGCCATCCCGAAGGTTATCGATGCGCATGATGCCCTTCCCGAATCTATGATTCAAATCTTTGGTTGGATCTCCTTCCTTGAGGCTTGCAGTTTTCCGGCTCTTGCCAACATGAACGGATATGATCGTGCACCTGGTGACTTTGGTTTCGATCCTCTTGGTCTATACCCCACTGACCCTGCAAAGCAAAAGGAATACAAATTGAAGGAATTGAAGAACGGACGTCTTGCCATGATTGCGATTGGTGGTATGGTTGCGGGTGCCTCGGTCACTGGACATGGATTCCCATACCTTCCTTAAATCTAATGCTGACGCTATGATGGGACTTCTTTTTGTTGGCGACCCCCCCTCCCTCCTTCGACTCGGAGGCCTACTGAGATATATCTCAACTCTCTAGTTTGAATAGAATCCGGTCGAGCTAAGACTACTAAGTTGGGACTAGCTGTGAGCCCTCTTAATTTTGGTGACAGATAGTGGAAAGGTGCTGCTGTCTTGACAAGCAACATCAGTGCCCCAAATATCCATCTATAAAAGTAGTCTCGGCGGTTCCTATATCTCGTCATGGTCAATCCCGTCCACCATTGGGTTTATCCGGAGAGACAACTGCAGAGAATCCAGATTCGAACTTGGTGCGCTCTCTTTTCCGAGCGTTCCGACTTTCTCGTTTCGCCTCTGCTAGGCGACGGAGCACAAGCTTGTCTGGTTTCGCCTTGGCTTCTTCCGCTGCCATTATACTACCTTCAAAAGCCCGAATCGCTTGGGTGAACTCTCTCAGCTCACACTGAGCAGATCCAAGACGGAAGAATGCCTTGGCTTGAAGCGCCTTCGCTTCAACGAAAGTTGCTTCAGGTTCGCTCTCGACATGAACTGTATTGAGTTGCTTACCCTTCTTGATCTTTCCCTTTTGGTTGCAAAAGGGATCCAAATCATGCAGGGCATGTTTCGCTTGGGTGAGAGCATGTTGTGGCATTGCAAAATGAGGCTTGAGAAACAGCAAAACGAGATTCAACCTTATTCTGATTACCAGCTGGACGAGTTCATTCCATACCAGGAAAGCAAAATCGTCATCTTCGCTGATTAATCTAAAATTGCCATGCGGCGATGAAGCACCTTTCGACGGAACGAGTAAAGACGCGACGGCTCCATACCGTAGGGCCTTGTCGTATCGAATGGCAGCCAAATCTAGTTCCTCTTCCTGCATAGCTAGGTTTCCTCCATCCTTCAGTACCTTGAGAGTCTTCACCATCGTGTTATGAAGTCTATCAGGGTCGGACAAAGGTTCTGCTCTGCCGCTGTTGCTTTCCCCAACATCGTCTGTGCTTTGTTCCTCTGCGGTGACGCTCGTCTCGCACTCTGATGATGCACCGCTGAACAAGACAGTGGGGTATGGATCGTCCAATTCTACACTCGAATAACGCTCCGTATAGAAATCACCATATTCTTTCACATTGAAATACTCGTCAAATCCCCATGGTGTATCGATCAATTCAGGATCATATGGAATCCAATCAGATGGATAGTCAGGGATCAAATCAGCAGGATGAATCTTGTCATGTGTCTTCGTAGACTCTGTTGGGGGGACATCGAATCGCCATGGTACTGATTTGTTCCAGGGTAATCCTAGTCGATCCGCTTGATGACGAAGCCGAATAAGACTGACTCGATGATGTAAAGCACGCATACCATTTTCAATAGAAGAAGTCTCAACCAATGTTTTCGTAATCGAATCATAGTAGTTGGTGAATAAGGTTCGAGGAAGATTTTGCAAATCATTTCCCCGTGGTGTTCGTCGCAGTTGAGAAAACATATCTGACGGTCCAAATGCTGGAATCTGGTCTGCGAATACACAGCCGTCCATCGAGGAAGTGTTGCAATTCGAATGATACTCACGCAAAATGTGTAGTACACGATGCCAATTCTTCGTCGGAGCACTCATCTCGTACGTAGCTTTCCTATAATTGCACCATCGCCCCTGTTTCAAAATAGTGAGATCGCAATGAGAACCTGAAAAACAAAAACAGAACGCCACTGGTAGCACACCGACTGACTGAACGGGTTGGGGACACACGTACCGTAGCTGTATCGTCAACGTCGGAATCAACAGGTGTAGTTGCTCGCCAAAGCTTCGCAGTTGAGTCAATCCCGTAGGTAATGAAAAAGGGTAGTGATGGATGTGGAATGACACCGTTACAGGTTGAGTGATCGGCCATTAGATGAGATACGACCGACCCATTCTTCCTTTCATAGATCCAGGCATGTCCAGAATCAGACCCAGTGCAAATGTATTCATCTCGAGGTCCAGCATATTTCGCATTCTACGAGAGGGATGAAAACTAAGTGAGTGACCATTCCAGTAGTTCTCTCAAAGACTTTTTCACAGGCACACAATCATGATTTCCGGGTCTCACCTTGAGGAATGTCCGTTCATTCAAATGTGCACCATAACATGCCAACTCTGAAAAGACACGAGTCGGTCCTTTACTACGTTGTCTGATTTCGTCCATCGTTGGACGACTACCCGAAGATGATGATGATGCTGGGAAGATAGGGAAGGTATAGACTTGATCACATTCGTAGGATACTAACAGTTCTTGACCATCTTTGGAAACATCAATTCCACTGACGGATACCTTATTTTCTTCCGAAAGATTCTTCGGACTATATTTCTGAACAATTTTGTTGGATGATGCATCCGTCATTCGTAGATCCCAGAGTGCAACTTCCGACGAGAATCCACCCGCTTTGCAGCAAAAATAAACAACAGAAAAGGCGACTGGTCAGTCAAACGAGGCGGGGCGACGCACCATTCTAGAGGAGCATGTCAAAATAAAGTGGACGTACCGAAGACGTAGGCCGATTCACCCTCTTCCAACGACGTAGTTGGATTCGACGATGACCAAATAGCACATGCCTTACAACCACTGGAACCGACCAAAAGACTTGTCGATACCTGTTCTCGGGGTGATACCCGTAAGTCGAAACGTCGTAATCCCTTTTCATTACACAATAGACCCGTATTTTGACTTAAAAAGTAATGGGAGAAACACATCGTCGTTCGGATCCCAAAGGGACAACGTTCAGGTGTCAGTATGACACGTGATCGACCCGATTCAAGATCACCCAATCGTAGAAAGCCATCTGCACCACAAGTTGCGACCTTCCCCGGTTGACCATGTAGGGGAGTGACATGGAATACATTATTCGTATGTCCAGTAAAGATCGTTGCTAATGGAAGGACAGTCCCAGCAATCGCATCCGAATTTGTATTTTCATCATAATATCGTTGCCATTTTCGAATTAAATTCCCTGATGATTTTGGTACCGATGATGAAAAGGGACAAATCGTCGCTGAACTTCCACCTAAGGGACTGATCATTCCCATTGCCTGACTGACATCCCAAAATTTAACTAACAAGTCATCACCACTTGTTACCAGTTGTGTCGGACATTCCTGTGTCATGATAGCATCCTTATCATCATGATTCCTAATCCCATTTGGGAAGGAAATTTTCCAACCACAATCCATCCATGCTGCTGTATTGATACATCCACCATGTCGCATTGTCGGCATTGATCTTGATGCGAAAGATTCACCTACTACGGCTGCCTGTTCCTCTGATTCATCATGAAAACGTTGCTGACTCGTCTCACCATCTTGCAAAATGGCAAGGCCTCTAGGTTCGCCACCGTACCGCGCGTCATTGTCGTGGCTTTCGACAGCGTCATCATTCTCTTCCTCTTCGCCGTCAACATCGTTGTCGTCCATCTCTTCGTCTTGACTTTCTCTCCTTCGCCATACGGACCTTCTACTCCGTCGATTCCCTTCTTCCTGGTCAAGGTTGTTCTCCGTGTTCCCAGTGCGTTCTTCATTTTCGGTTCCAGTCTCACTCCGTTCTTCTGCAGATTGTGACGATTCATCTTCGATATCATCATCATCTTCGTCGTCATCGTCGTCGACATCAAAAAAGGAGGAAGCACTAGAACTCATGGAGGGATTTGATTCTGGACCCAAGAGTAGGGAAGCGGGAGTACCTGGACCTACCGCCATGATCATATTCTGTAATCGTCTTGGATTCCTGAGAAGAAGAACAAGTAACCAAAACAAAAGAAAACACGAACGGGAACAAGCACATCAAGGGCAACATAAAGAAAAAAAAGATTGGGTCCTGACAGTGTGAGGAAATCATTTTTCCATATGTAATATGTATCTCACAAGCTCTCCCACGATACAAGCCTGAAGATTCGTGTCGGTTCTTCTCAATCCATCCACATTTTTGGGACGATTCTATATCATAACGACGTACCATGCAGAGCGTGATGACAATAGATCTATTGGTACACCACGACGACTTAAGGGTCCGGCACGTGAGGGAGTTGGTTTCCCACTTGCCTGTCGGACCGCTAATAATTCTGGTAGACTTCGTCTTCTTTGATGACTTGGTTGCCATTCATGGACTATCATCGAAGTTGATAATAGTACTGATGATGATGATGATGATGATGACATGATGGATCAGAAAAGGATTAAAAAGGATATCCCTTCCTTATGGTATTCCTTTTCCGTTTCACCCTGTGCTTGTGCTTCTCCCCCCACGGATGTTTCCGTTGGTGGATCGTTCCTTTATGGATTTGACAGAAGACCCCACCAGTTCTCGACTTTCAACAGTAGCAGGTGGATCGAACAACTTGTAGGAGAGTGGGCAGGTAGTGATGGAGGTCTCTACTAGAGTGGTTCTTCAACACGTTCGGTTGGAGAGGAGGAGGAGGGGGGGGTTCCTTCGGAAGGATATCCGTTGGTCCTACGGTATATCTCACAACTCAACACATCCCGGGGGGGAGGGGGGGAAATCCGATTTCTGGGGTACAGTACGCGGTTCCGTAATCGAAGAGGCCCTTTTGTTTCGTACCAGAAGAC
>Ga0194115_10001855_pt1 | contig 26089 bp, 15 predicted proteins | sample TA2MahsurfametaG_3_FD_148656 | JGI IMG/M metagenome (GOLD analysis project Ga0194115, IMG submission 148656) | Freshwater microbial communities from Lake Tanganyika, Tanzania - TA2015002 Mahale S4 surface | ecosystem: Environmental > Aquatic > Freshwater > Lake | place: Tanzania: Lake... | reverse complement strand
ACTCTAAAAAACTTGCCATTTTGACGCCTCATTCGAACTCTGTTCTTTTATATTTATAATGGTCCAAGTATTGCTGCGGCAAACTCTGCGTATGGCATTTTTTAACTCTTTTAATATTACAATGAAACTTCTGCTTGGGTTTCAAAGGCTGTTGGACGAGTTATATGTGTTACACCAGAAGGATATTCTTTTAAAATGAAATTTCCAGAAGTAGATTTAGAGGAATATCCTACATTTGGACCAACAATACTCTGCAATTCAAAACTGTAATCAGAACTCAATATCAGATCTGTGTTTTGTGTTCCAATTGTGAGATCATGAGTGCCACCCGTTTTTGAAAATTGTATTGTATAGTCACCTGCACCCCCAGAAGTCAACCAAGTTTTATTGTGAACAATATTACCATTTGTTAAAATACTCAATTGTCCATTGCTGCGAAATATAATAGTGGCGAATGCGCCAGCCTCACTGACTCCGTCATATGCCACAAAGGAATCTCCATATATAAGTAGAGCATCGTCAAGTCCATATCTTGGTGTAAATCCACCACCACTTGCATCACCACCAGGAAGATTAATTCCCCAGCGAAACTTAGAAGCATTTACAGGGCTATCTGTTGCAGTGTATTGAGTCGCCACATTTCTTGCCCAGTTATTTCCCCATTTCAATTCTGCGGATGCAGAAACTCCAAGTTCAGTGTTAATTTGAGTTGCAGTTACTTGACTCGGATCTGGCATTAGACTTTCCTTAAATGCGCCACTAATGAATCATGTTTATGATCGAGTTCTTTGATTGCTGCAAGCAACAATGCTACAATTTTCTCATAACGAACTGCATATGTTCCATCTTCTTTCTGAACAACAACTTCTGGTAAAACTCTTTCGAGATCCTGAGCAATAACACCAACGTCTTGTTTACGAACAAAGTATCCGTCAACACCACCTCGTGTTTGTAGATACTCATCCTTCCAGTCATAACGAATACCCTCAATTTGTTTAATTAATTCAAGAGCATTCTCAATCTTACGAATATTTTCTTTAAATCTACGATCAGATGTATTGAAGGCAGTAATTTCACCAGTAGCACGAATTTCTCCAGCAGCTGCAGCTTGTGCTCCTGAAGGTGCACCTGATGCCCAAACAGCAAGACCACCTGTTTTCGCGTGTGTGCTTACGTTGTTAGAACCTGCTGGACCAGTTGCACCCTGTAATCCTTGTGCACCAGTGAGACCTTGTGGACCAGTCAGACCTTGTGGACCAGTCAGACCTTGTGAACCAGTCAGACCTTGTGGACCAGTCAGACCTTGTGGACCAGTCAGACCTTGTGGACCTTGAGCACCACTACCGCCTGTTGCACCTTGAAATCCTTGTGGACCTTGAGCGCCTGCTGGACCTTGAGCGCCAGTTGCACCTTGAAATCCTTGTGGACCTTGAGCGCCTGCTGGACCTTGAGCGCCAGTTGCACCTTGAAATCCTTGTGGACCTTGAGCACCTGTTGCACCTTGAGCGCCAACACTGCCTGTTGCACCTTGAAATCCTTGTGGACCTTGAGCACCTGCTGCACCTTGAGCGCCAACACTGCCTGTTGCACCTTGAAATCCTTGTGGACCTTGAGCACCTGCTGCACCTTGTGCGCCTGTTGCACCTTGAGCGCCAACACTGCCTGTTGCACCTTGAAATCCTTGAGCGCCTTGAAATCCTTGTGCACCTTGTGCGCCTTGCGATCCTGCGCTGACACTAGTAACTCTACCAAAGTTATCTACAGTTACTGTGGCTAAATTATAAGTTCCTGCTATTGATCCTACTGTGGCGAGATCAATTGATGGTGTTGTTCCACCCGATGAAGTAACTCTACCTGATGTGCCTGATACTGAGGCAACTTTAGCAGCTGCAGACTGCACGCCTTGATTCGCTAAATCATATGCACTTTTTACTGCGCTCGGTGTAGCTGCGTCAACAGTGCTTGTGCTGCTTACTGAAGTTGACAAATTTCCTGTGGTAATAATTGTCTGATATGCTGAATTTGCATTCGCCGTTGCTTGCCAAACACTTGAACCTGAAGAAAACTTAATTTCTGAATTACCTAATGTTCCTGCGCGACGCGAGCGAAATGTTGCATCGCCATCAGAAGATGCCAATGCTCTTAATAATAACACATCAGTATCATTCACCGCAGGGAGGAAAGTTGTAAGTGTTCCCTGTACTGAGACATTGTTAAAAACAGCGTTGCCTTGATTTATTGTGTATGAACCAGCGGTATCAACAACCATATTTGTTGCAGTGGTTTTACCATTTAAATTTGCTGTACCAGTTACAGTCAAATTTTGTGTCATTGTCGTATTTTTTGCAACAGAAAGATTAGATGAGAGTGTTGTGTTTCCAGTAACGTCAAGTGTAGTTCCAACAGTTGCTAGTCCAGTTACTGCGGCTGATGCTAATGTTGCTGCGCCAGAATTAAGTGCTCCAGAAACAACAGCTGATGCTAATGTTGCGGCACCAGAGTTTAATGTTCCAGTTACAGTCGCATTTTGTGCAATAGTTGCATTTGATGCAACAGAAAGATTAGACGAGAGAGTTGTATTTCCTGTTACACCGAGTGTCGAACTAAGTGTTGTTGCACCAGTTACACCGAGTGTTGAACTAAGTGTTGTTGCACCAGTTACGCCAAGAGAGGCTAATGTCGCAGCACCAGAATTAAGTGCTCCAGAAACAACAGCTGATGCTAATGTTGCTGCGCCAGAATTAAGTGTTCCAGTTACGGTTGCATTTTGCGAAATAGTTGCATTCGATGCAACAGAAAGATTAGATGAGAGAGCAGTATTCCCAGTTGCGCTTAAAGTTCCAGAAATCGCTGTATTTCCATCTGAAGATTTAACTGTAAATTTGTTAGAGCCAACTTTAACATCAGCAGTTACATTAGCTGTACCTGTAATCTCAGTGTTACCAGTAACATTTAGATTATTTCTAACAGTGGTCGTGCCAGTGGCAGCACCCATGTTTAATGCTGTTGCTGCGCCACCGAGATTTAATGTTGTAGTCGTAGCATTTGCAACATTCGCTATTGCCGTAGAGGTAATATCCCCACCAGAGACTACAAGATCTCCAGCAACAGTTACAGTTCCTGCAGCTGCACCCATGTTTAGAGCAGTCGCAGCGCCACCAAGATTTAATGTTGTAGTTGTAACATTCGCAACATTCGCTGTTGCTGTAGATACAATATCGCCACCGTTAACAGTTAAATCGCCTTCGATTGTTGTATCACCAGTTGAAGCAGTGACTAAAAATTTATCAGAACCAACTTTAAAATTATTTGTTACATTCGCAGTTCCACTTACGGCTAAATTCTGACTTACAGTCGCATTAGATGATACAGTCAAATTAGACTGTAATTCAGCATTTCCTGCAACCTTTAAATTATTTGTAACATTCGCGGTTCCTGTAACAACTAAATTTTGACTTACAGTCGCATTAGACGATACAGCCAAGTTAGATTGTAATGTCGTGTTTCCTGTGACTTTTAAATCGCCCGTAACATTTGCGGTTCCTGTAACAACTAAATTTTGTGAAACAGCTGTATTTTTAGAAATAGAAACATTACCAGTGACAATTGTATTTCCAGTAACGGTTAATTGATTCGCTACAGAGGCATCATCGCTTACAATAAGATCAACAGTTGTTGTCGTACCACCGACCGAGGCATCACCACTTGTAATTGTAAGTAATGTACCACCACCAGTTCTAGCGATTTGTATAGCACCATTTGCAACGACAAAGTTTGAATTATCTTTTACATATGGATGATTACGAAGAATATTTCTATCTGTAATAACGTCATTTGTGCGTGTGCGCCACTCATCAAATGTATTCGTAACAGAAATTGTTGCTATGTTTGCATTAGCCATTTTGTCCTCTGCTCAAATTCTTGAGCATTTCTTTTATTTCAGATAATTCCATCTTAATGTTATTTATCTCCTCATCACGAGCTAAGTTCTCTTGATGTTTTTTCAGCTCATTTTCATATCGAATAACTTCTGATCGATCATTACATAAAACAGCCATAGTATTTAAGTCACGAGAATATTTTGTACCTTCTATTTTATGTCTCATACATTAACCACCAGGAACTGCAATTACTTTAAGGGATTCGACTGCAGGAGTCACTGTTGGATCCTCAGCTGTTAATCGAATTTTTACTGCAAAATATTTAAATGTTTTGCCGAGTGGTAGTGTTTTCGTCCCATCGAAGTATTCGATTGTGCCATTCGTGAGTGAGAAACGATATTCTAACGGAATCGCTGTAGTTTGATCTGGCGAAATAGCGTCCTTTACCACTGTCATTTTTTGCCATTTCTTGGCTATAAATGGATCAGCATCGAGTGCAGACAATACTTTAAAATAAACATGAATATTTGTTCCTTGAGGTTTATAAGCTCTTAATCGAACTACTAAATCTCCTGAATCAAAACCATCGTCAAGAGTAACAACTTTAGTTTGATATCTTGATAACACATTGCCACCAGAATTATCTGTCTCGCCATTAATAATTGCAGTTGCATTTGCTGAGGCTGCAGCTTCAACAAGAGTAATTGTCGGAGTAGTAAGATAACCAGAACCTGGATTTATAATATTAACTGCAGTTACTTTTCCACCAGACAACATACTTGGTAAAATATTCGCAGTTGCTGTATTCGATCCGACGTCTGGTGAACTAATCGTTATGGAAATATTTGCTGCATTCGCGTGATTTCCACTGCTCGTGATAGAAATTAAATTATTTGAAATGCCTGCATTATTAATAATATTTTCAAGAGCAAAAACACCGAATCGTTCAGTATTAAAGACTGGCGATACAGAGCTGTCAGTTGTAGCCATTGTAACTTTTACATTAATACCATTAACATTTCCTGATGGAATATATCTTCGACGCTTCGACGATACACTCGAAATATTAGTATCTTTACCAAAATTATAAATTTCATTGTTTTCTAGTTTAATAAATCCTGCAGAAGTTCCATCTGTTAAGAATGAGTTTAGTTCGTAAGTAATGGATGTCGGCGAAAATTGCTGTGTAGTTGAAGAAATTTTAACTAAATCCATTACAGTATTCGTTTGAAGTTCTTTATTAGGAATTAAATTAAAATGACGTTCAACTGGTATTGTTGAAAATACTGCACGATTTACGCGGAACATCAAATCCTGATTTAAAATTGGATTCCAATTAGAAGCGTTTTGTGATTTAAAGAAATTACCAATGTATGGTTGTTCAGAGACGCGATGAAGATTTCCTAGTTCATCCGTAAATTCTCCACCTAGCGTAGCAGTCCAAACTTCATAATCTGGTGATTCAGTTATTAATTTAATCGCATATTCAGTTGATGGTAATAAAAATACAGGATCTACAAATGCGAAATTTGTTAGAGTAGATGTATTCGAGACACTTGGTTTATTAGATGTTTGAATATATTCAGGTTCTAGTGTTCGCTCTGCAATAATATCATTCGATGGTAATCCATTCTCAACCTTAGAAATAGCAACTGTAAATGGTAACTGTTCTTCAGCATTTGTTGGTTTAGATTTAAAAAATAAATCCACAGAAGTCATAAACACGCCATATGCATTCTTTATTTCACCATTAACAATAGAACTGCCCTTTGGTGTGTAAAATGTTTGCGCCATAAATTTGCGATCATTAATTTTTTGTGTTTCATTAATTACCTTTGGCGCTGCTTGTAGCGTGTTGGGTGTTTGTTCTCGCAACACAAAATTACGCGCATTTTCTACAGTGTTTGTTCTGCCAACAGCGCTGTACTTAGCAATCGCTCGCATTTTATACGCATTATCATTAAATGTTGCAGTATCAGTAATAGTAAATACACGCTCGCCAGTTAACCATCTTAAATTAGACTCAGATGGAATATGAAAAATACCATTTAGTGCCCCAACATCATCTACAGTATGATTTCCGATAGAGTAAACCGAATTAGATGTGCAATGCACTGGCAGTGTAGCGTCGACAATTGCCTCATTAAAACCATTCGCAGTATTCGCAACAAACGCAACAACATTTGCTTTAAATCCCATGTTAGTTCCAGAAACAATAGTAATTGTATTACCATTCATTGTGGAAATTCCATCGCGCGAAATATTATTAGAGGAAATAACGATAGAGCGTATTGGTGTATTACCTATGTTTGCTCCTGTAACGGATGAAGAGAATGCTAGATATGCATTCGCAGTGTTTACAGTTGTAAGTGTAGTTCCATTGGCGGCAAAAGTAAGTGTTTCGCCAGCTTGGAATCTATTATTCGCCATAGTAATTGATACTTCGCGAACCTGAGCAATAAAATTACTTAAATTCCAAATATTTTTTGCAGTGTCATTCGTAAGTGACGTGTTAAGTGAACCTAAAATTGGATCTAAAACTAAAAATCCATTTGAAGCATCAATAACTTCCCATTTTTTTACTTTACCGACGAATGCGAAATCAGGTTGTGGTGAAAAATTTAAAAAGTAAGTAAGCGCAGCGCCAGTCGCAGTTTGATATACTAAATCGTCAACAGAAAAATTCGATGCGCTTAAATCGGTCGCACCTGCCCCTTTTACAATTTTAACTGTAATAAAATTTTCATTAATATAGATTAAATTTTGAGTACTTGTGCGAGATGTCCCGAGAACTTCAGCGTATGCTTTTGAGGTTGATCCATACAAACCCATATTAATTTTAACACTCGTTAAAACGGTGTTCGAGCTTACATTAATTCTAGAGGCTTTTTGTGTAAAATCGTTGACTTTAATATCATCAAAGAAAAAATTTGCATTAGCATCTGGTTTTAAGTTTCGAGCTGAAAAATTAATATCATTTTCGCGTGTAAATGGACTTAATCCAGCATAAACTAATGGCTCATCAGGATCTGTTTTCGGATTGTAACGCTCTTCGAAATCTCTTTGGTATCCGATTCTACCAGTTTTATTTATCGGATTTCTTGGATCGTTATCTTGATTGGGATGTCCTGGCATAGTTTTACTCCGTAATTCCTATCTTACTTATTGATTTTCGAATCTGCCAGAATAATCATCAATCGAGAAAAGCCCATTTCTCGTCCAATCTGGCGAATAAATTTCAAATGGGCTCGAGGATGATCTCGCGCCTGCGCCTTGCCCAGTCCAAGTTTGATTTAAGAATGTTTCTGGCGCGACACCTGCAAGATTAATTGGAATTTGTTGCGTAACAACAGGATTAATATTCCCAACAGAAGATGCATGAGCAGGAGCCAACACAGTTGGATTTACGCTCGTTGGTAAATTCTGTGACGTTAAGACTGTATTAGTATATGTTTGTTCATTATAACCACCGCCACCAATAATGTCGATAACTGTATTCGTTAATGATGCGTGTGATGTTCTTACTGATTGACGCAATTCATAATATCTGCCAAAAGAATCAGTTACCAGAGGTTGATGCTCGAGCGAATAAAAGAAATCACTCTCAGGTGTAAGTGTAACAAATCCTTCAAATTTAGCGATCATCGTAGATTGCACTGTTTCTGCTACGTTCGAAGTGGCGAGTTTTTGTTCTGCGAAAGCGACCTCTGATGAGTATGGTACGAGAAGCAATTTATCGCGAAGACCTTCTGCACTCGAAATCGTTTGACTTGGTTTTAGTTGAAATTGTGTTATTTTTTTATACGGAGATAGTTTACCTTTTTCAATAGAACAAGCGAAATCATTATGCTGATCAACTTGCAGGAGATCATCAAACTCATCGACCAAAGTTCCATAAATTGGTTTATTAATTGTTGGAGTAGTTGGCGATCTTGGTGGATCTTGAATAATTGATTTTTCAGATTCTTTAAGTTGAATAAATGATTCCAGTTCTTTTACGCGATTGTCGATATTTGAAATATCTTTCATTGTATAACGACGATTATCTATCAATGATAAATCGATAGATTGTAAAGAGGCTGTGTATGGCGGAATATACATTCGGTATATTGCCATTGAATTTTCATTTTCAACTGGCTCTTTCGGTGTAAGCGATGGAACACCACTAAGCATTTTAAATTCTTTATCTTTTGTAACGATAAGTTTATCGATACGCGCCAAGTAATAATCATAATCTAATTCTAAAGGATCGGTAGGTCTTTGAATTATGCCACCAGAAAAATCATAGTTTTGAAGAACAACTTCAATGGCAGTATTTGTTGCAGCGGTGCTAAATCCACTAGTAACTGTAACATGTGTTAAATTCGATATTGCATTCACAGTTCTAAACTCACCATTTACTTTAATCAATGTTCCTGTGACAATGGGAGGCGTCAATATATTTTGTGCTAAGGAAAGATTAGAAGTTACACCTAAACTGCCAACAGCAATATTAACTCTTGCATCAATGGGTAGTGTTCTAAATGGAGTTGTAATTTTTCCTGATTCGCGAATCGGACGTAAATCAATACAATCGCGCAAATTATATTTTTTACCAGAACTACTTTGATAAACTGGAATTTGCTCTGCCTCGTAAATTGTGCTCGCATATGATTTCGCAGAAATATATCCCTCACCAGAGTGTGAATAGTAATTAAACAACACTGCAGTTTGCCCAGTTGGAGCCGATGACCCTGGTTTTAATATAATTGATGCATGATCGTAGTAGTTATCGTTTTGACCACTATCAAGTGTATATCGATCAGTAATATCAATCATATTTGTTGTGTTCGGCGCATGACTCGTATTACCCGAATCAAATATTTTATTAATTTGTATAACATCAGCAACAAATAATGATTGACGTTCGCCTGGATTCTTATTAATTACATTTGCCGTGGTAAACCAAGTAATACCATTAGATGTGTTTATCTTAACATTTGTGTACCCTAAAACAGAATCAGCAGAGGTTAAAGAATCCCCAGCAGTTAATGTTGTATTAGACTGAATTAGAGTTTTAGTTCTACGAAATGGTCCGTTAGCGTTTGCAATTTTAGTTGTAACGTACACATCACCAGTGAACGATGCACCTGAGGCGCTATCAGTGTGCAATTTAATCGTTTGATTTGTAGTTCTTTTTACACTCTTACCAGAGGCAGTTAAATCGATAACTTGTCCTGGTGTTGATCCAGTTGTAGGAACAGCAATAATATTTTCGATAATATCTGCATTGGAGACATTTTGTCCATCCGTACCGAAATCGTATGTTTCAGACCCAGTTAATGCAACAGTTAATGATCCATTAGAATCTTCCGAAAAACTTTGATTTTTAAAAATCTTTTTTCTATAGAAATTAACATCGGCATCACTGTCATAACGAATATAAAAATTAGGTAATTCGAATAACATTTTATTAAATGTAGTGTCTTCTAATTGCGCGTCGCCTATAATGCTCTTACCACCGAGTGCAATATTTGCTTGTAAATTTGCTGAAGTTAGCGATGTTGTATTTGCAATTATTACAGACTCTGCGCTACTTACGGGCATAGACAGAGAAAATCTTTGACTCACAACGATTGTCTGAGTAAAGTCGCGATCAAGTGTCGCGATTTTCGTTGTTCCATTATATGCAACGATTTGACCTGATTTACCAGCAACTTGATCGATCATTGTTAGTGTGCCACCAACATATGCATCAGTTGTTGTTGAGAAGTTTGATCCTAGATTTACTGTTCGAACATTCGAACCAGCACCACCTGTAACAGAAATAATTGGTGTGAAGTTAATATCAGTTAAATATGCATAATAAACGATTGGGCTTGAAGTTCTTTCAATATTTCTTAACTTAGCAGTGCCGATGCGTGTCGAAAAATGATTCGCGCTTATACCTGAGGTTAAATCTATAAGATTATTCGCAACACAGTGAATATCAACTTCATCTAAATTATCAGAGAGAACAATGCCATTGGTGCTACTACCAATAACATTTGCGAGCTGAACTCTATTTCCATAATATACTGATAAATCATAGTCTTTGTTCGTTTTAAATGTTCTTGCTCGATTAGCTGCAATTTTTCTTGTGCCAATTGTTTCGAATTCGAATCCCTTAACATAGGCTTTTCCTGGCTCAATGTTAACGATAAATGTGTTAGCATTTGCTGACACGCCTGTATTTGCACTAAGATTTACACGGAATGGTTTAACTGCGTAATTACCCGACTCATCGTAAGTTCGGCGAGCGAATGTTTTTTCAAGCTCTGAATAAATTGGATAACTAACTTGACGAGTAATAATACCGCCTTCAACACGAAGCAGTTCAAAAAATCTACTATCATCAACAGATTCGATTGTTCTTTTTGCGAGTACAAGATTAAATTGTTGACGATGTGCTCCTGGCGCCTGATAATTAAAGGCTTCTTGCGCAGGATCTAGTAACGCATTATCAACAGACTCAGTAACAATTTCCTCATCTATTTCTAGACCAACTCGATATGTCGGTGTAGCAGAGTATGGTTCTAACACTATGGTTTGTGGTGCGACGTTTACAAAAAATCCATCTACATAAAACACACCCTGATTAATAGATACAACTGAACCTGTTCCAGTATTAGCAGCATCAGTTCGAACATTAGCTGAGTTACCTGCGCCAGTTGAGATTGTTTGACCACCACTAAACACAGTACCACGCAGATATTTAATTAATAAAGCTCTATCTGTTGTAGTAGAAAAGGTTTGAATTACTTTTGCGCGAGTTTTTGGTGAGCCAGAATTAAAAACGACTATTCCTAAAAAATCCTCAAGATCAATGTCTGCGTTGTTAAATTGTGTGTTTAACTTAACATAATTAATGGAGGTATCTAATGTTAGGTGCCCACCCACAACTGGCGATCCATCTTGAAAAATATGATTACCGAATTGTTTAATTTGATTCTGTAAAATAGATTGAATTTGAGTTAATTCTCGCGCCTGAACTGCGAATCCAGGGCGAAAAAGAATCTTCATATAATTGTTTTCTAAGGCTCCATTTGTAGCCCTAAAATCGTCCCAATATGGTGATGCGTTATAATCTGACATTAATTACACCTTAAAATTCTACTACAAATCTAGTTGATTCAGTTTGATTCTCATTACGAGTAATTTTGGCTCTATTTTCAATATACATAATTTCTCCAGAGAAAATATTTATATCTGGTTTGGTAACACTAAAAACTGTCGCAAATGCCGATGGAGCGTCCTTTTGAGTAATCTTTTTACCCTCAATAAGATTAACATTGCCCACAATGTTATTCACATACAGCACATTATTTGTACTATCGAAATGAATAACTTTTGCATTAAAAATGGAGTTTTCGAAGCCTGATGCCTCATCTGATACGACAAAAACTGTTTCATTGCGAGAAAAATCCACAGGTGGATTAGAGGTAAAGATTTTAGTATACATTGGAAAGTTTGATGCATTACCAAATATTCCGTTAGCAAGTTTTACATCTTTTACTAAACTAATTTGTCGTATAGAATCTCCCCCATCATTTTCAACTGGTAATTCACCCGCAACATCGCCCTCAAAATCCACTGAGATCATGATGTTCGATCCGCCAAGTTCTTTTTGTGGATCTTGTCCATGACCGTACTGTGGACTTATTACAGCTTGCAAATTTGCAGTGTTGCTAATTGATTGTTTTAGCGGATCATTAATCGTGATAGTTGCTGTTGTATAATTATTACCACCATTTAAAATATTAATATCAGTAATTACACCATTTACAACATCTACAGTAACATTCGCCAAAGTTCCATCGCCTGTTACACTAACAACAGAATAATTGTTAACATTAGAGCCAGCAAAGTGTCCATCCCCACCGCTTACAATCTTAATAATATCAATACGACCATCTTTTGCATTGTCGAATACAACAGTGTCACGCAATACTGGCATGTATTTATCAGTAAAAAATTTATTTTTTAATCCCGAGGGAATCGTATACATATATTTCCATTTATATCCATCAATCGTCTCGATGTATGGATTTTCAGGAAGTTCGCCACCTATAGTAATTTGTGGCATTGTATTAGATTGCGCGTCATTGTTATTAAATAAACATTTAAATACTTGATCTTGACCATTACGAACATAAAACTTATTGGAATACTGCGTTGTGGAATAATTTACTTCAAATATATTTGCAGAAGTATATGCGCTTGTAAAGTTAGAGTTTACAACCAACGCTGTTGCATTCGATTTAATTACTTCTTTAATTTCTGTACCAATTTTAATATAATCTCCGACTGAGATTACGGGCGATGAAGAAGTGAAGTTAATCCCATTAGCATTTACAGTATTAGCAAGACCTGCAGAAACATTTACATTACCGCCAGAAACTTGTGTATCTAATACTTTTATGAAAAGATTTGCCGTTTGATCGTAAGCAACGTAAACTGTGTTATTCGACCAATCTACTCTTGGGATAACTGGCTGAATATCATTGCTGGTAATTCGTGTTAAAATTAATCCATCGCGCTTTATACCATTTTCATAGTGTGTAGTATTGTGCGGAGTTGTAATTGTAACATCATCGAAATTAGCAGCATTGGCAGTGTTTGCCCATGGTAATGATCTACCTATTAGAATATAAACATTCGCTAATGGAACTGAAACCATTTTTTCGAAGTTTTTAGCGTTTGTAATTCCAAAACTTTTTGTTACTAACGACTTCATTTATAAACCTGTTCGAATAATTTTATACGAGATAACATTATATTTCGGCTCTTTATTGTAAACCACATTTCCTGTGTCGCTTATCGTTGTGTTTAATAACACCACGTTACTAGTTGGCGTTGATATAACATATCGATCATAAATTGTTCCTGCAACATTAAATCTAATGTTATCTCCTGCCTCTAAACTTTCAGAAACAGCTGATGTGTTTGAGAACACAATTACATTTGCATTACCACTCACTGTTCTTAATTTGCCATCACCTAAACCACCAATCGGATAATCTAAATGAATAAGATTAGCATCTACTACGTTCGCGATAACTCTTGTGTATTGTTTTAAAGATGCAGTCTCTGTAGTATTTATTACAATTAAATCACCATTACTCGCGTTTACTGTAAAGTTAGAGGTATTACCAAAGAAACTATTGCTAGAAAATGAGGTGTTTGCATTGGTGGCTTGCAATGTGTTGGACGTGTACACATTGGATGTTAAATTCATTTGCCCAGATAAAATATCCTTCATAAGAAATTTGGCTAGTAATTGCACACCTGCGGGATGAGCAACACGATATACTGTTTCGTTATAATCTTCTAAGGTCTTTTCAGAGACGATTTCATACGAGAAATTATGAAAATAGTCGTCATTTTGTATCTTTTTATCTGCACTTAAGAATCCATCAGTGTTTAAATAAAATCCACCATATTTAATTAAGCCTCGAAGGAACTCAGTGTTTGCCTTGGCTAATCCATCACCATAGTAATGTGGATATTGTCGTTCCGTAGCATCATTGATATCATTAAAGGATATGGTTGCATTAGATGTGGAGACGTTAAGAACAACATTACCAGCTTCAGTATTCGCTTTTATAGGCTGCGCGGTGTCGATTGTTCCTGAATAGTTAAAGACACGAAGAACTGTATTACCTAAACCAAAGGCGCCACCAGTTGATTCTGATCGATAAATGTCATCAATCGTGCCACGGAACGTTGCATTGGCATTCGTGGCTCCACCTTGCCAAACAGAATCACCAGACACGATAATTTGACTTGTAGCGAGATTGTCGGTCAAAACATCAACAATTTTTAATGAGGTGAGCGGCGTATTCGCATATTCAAATCCACGATTAATGATTTTAAAGTCTTGAATTCGACCAATATCTGAGGTTTCAGCTGAAAATTCTTCACCATCACTTAGTAAATAGACTTCGAGCACAGCACCAGTTCCAGAGGACACATTACCTGTATTCGTATCTCTAACTAAAATGGTCGGTGCTACTGGATAACCCTCTCCACGATTATCAATGGTTATACTCGATATTGCTCCATTCGCATCAACTGTATGATATGCATTAGCGCCATATCCAGTTCCTATAAACTCAATTACATTATTCGTTATATTATACCCACTACCTCCGCTTTTTATTTCAACGAGACCGAGTTTGCCAGCGCCTCTAACATTTGGTCGAAAATCTAAAAATAATGCGAAATTTAAAATGTTTATTGCTGTAATATTATTTGCAAATTTTCTATCTAAAAATATGGTTTTTGTATTCGCGGAACTGCCTGGATCATTTACAACATAATCTACTATTTCAGAATAGTGAGCAGTATCACCGACATCTAAAAATAAACGACTTCCAGTATAAAATCCATTTGCCAAACTATATGTTGAGTTTGACGAATTTAAACGAATACTTGGTGGTTCCCCTGATGGATTGTACACAGAAAATTGACCTGAGGGGATTCTTAAAAATCCCTGATCGGTTGAATAATCGGAATTATGTAAAGAAATCGCGTCGAAAGTAGGTGGTGCTTCAAAGAATGATCCACCATCTTCTAGATTTAGTGCACGAACTTTACCGAGAGTAATTGTTTCAAATGTTAATGCTCTGCCTATTTCTGTTTGAGCATTTGCAAAAATTTTAACATTGCTAGTGCCATCTACAGCAGAACCAAGAGCTGGCGATAATGTTGCAATTTTAGTTGTTCCATTATATGCAGTGATTGTCGTTGTATTTGGTGAAGAACCAGAACCCGTTCCGCTTATAACTCTTAATACAAAGGATTTATAAAAATCATTTGTTGTACTGGCTACATGAGTTGCTGTGTTTAAATTAATTAATGTTGTAGTATTTCCTGCGCCGATTGTTTGATTTGCAAATGTTGTTACATTATCGAAATCATACTCTAACGCATTTAATAAAATATCGTTTTTATAGTAAACAGAATCTGTATTAAACTGAATGTCTGCGCTGTTTGCACCACCATCATCCCAAATACCAGAAATTAATACGTTAGCGCCGATGCCTGTTGTAGAAAGCACACGAACTAGAGAATTCGGGTCAGTTCTAAAAAAATATCCTGGTTTTATAATTTCGATAGACTCAATAGATCCAGTAGAAACATTATTAACAACAGCAACTGCTTTTACTGCATCGGGCGAATCTGCCAATCCTTTATGTATGACAACAGGATCGCCAGTTATATACTTTCTACCAGTTTGTACAACACCAAATCTATTTTTAAACAAACTGATGTTAGAAATTAATGAAACAATTTTCGATTTAAATGTTTTTTCTACATTTGCCTCAGTGTATTTAACAATTAAATTCTCGCCCGCATCAAATAGTCGTGTAACATTTGATACATAAAGTTCTACGAACTCGCGACCTGTTTCTCCATCAACTGTTAATACTGCTTTTTCAATAACACAAGTTGTTCTGGAAGTTTCGCCAACGCCGAGTTTCTTTTCAAGCAATTTAATATTAAAATTAGTGTATTCGCTTAACTGAACTTTAAATAGTTTTGCGCTATCAAATGTTTTTGGTATTACAGCGCCAGTAGCGACGTTAAAGGTATTCGCAAATGCAATTTCTACATTGAGAAAATCTCCAGCAGAATTAACTGTAAGAACTTTACGACGCGAATCACCTATACGAATAAATGAATTAGCAGTAATGCCTTTTGATATAAGATTAAATCCATTCGCGCTTACTACGTTTGCAGTAATCGCATTTACAGTTACATTGCCACCGACAACTAAAGAACTTGTATCCGTAAAAGCAAGTCGTATTGCTTGTGGTAATTTCCATTTACCATCAGAGGCTTTTAAAATATCCTCTTTCGGAAAATACACATCGATTTCTTGACGATATAATGTTCTAAACAAAAATTTAAATGAATCAGCAGAACCTTTTTTAGAATAAAAATATTTTGCAGATTTAATTAATTTTTCTGTAGATAACTCAGTTTCTTCTGGAAAATTTGGAATAATTTTAGTTTTAAAATATTTAACAAGATCAGTGCGAGTTGTTTCAACATCCATGTAATCATAAAGATGTTTACCAAGATGTAATGTTTTATTCGATTGCTCCATGTACTCATAGTATTTTTTGAGCAATGTAACAAAATTAGGATGATCTGCTCTTATAAAACCAGGTAACTGGTTTTCGACTACGGTTGAAATGTAATTATTTGCAAACATTAATTAAGTATGCGTGTATCAATTTTAATTGCATTCGCATCATCATCGTCAATAGTAATAATTGAACTGCGTGCAGATTCAAAATTATTTGTCGCTGGTCGAGCAAATAATCGAAGAATTTTAAGTGGATCTTTAATTGAAACTGGGTTAAACTCGTTTAATGTGATTTTACCTAACAAATAATCGATAGTTCCAGCCGAAGGATTTAAAGTAGTTTTAATATTGTTTTTATCGAAAAAGAAACTGCGTAAAATTCCAAATCGATTTTGAATGGAAACACTTAAATCAACAGTTTCATCAATCTCTTCTTCATATGTGGTAACAGCTGTTGCAGTTTTATAATTACTACCTGGTTTATCCACTACAATTTGTGTAATTTTTCCATTTACGACTATCGGATATGCATTTGCGCCTACACCGTCGCCTTTAATTGTAATTGTTGGTACACTTAAATAACTTCCTGGTGCATCTAAAATTATAATCTTTTCGATTCCAGAGGAAGATCCTGGAGTTTCTTCAAAGAAACATTCGCGAAGAATTCCATCAGAGTCAAACTGTTGAAATCCTGGCGCCGAGTAAATTCTATATGATGAATCTTCGCGTGTAATTGGCGTTCTAAAATTAAGTGTGTAATTTCTCGCAGTTCCGACTTGAGGCACAACTCGTTTTTCAATAACAGCAACAGCATCAGAATAAGAAATCGAGATCTCTGAGTCGTCGATTGTTCGAAGTAATCTAGACAATTTAAATCGACTGTTAAAGTTATCTAACTCAGAATCTTTAAAATTTAAAATTGCCGTACGAACTAAGGATTTAATTGCATCCTTAGAACGAACAGTTTTAGTTGAATCGTAATATACTTCAGCATAAATGTTTAGAAAGTTGTAATCTACGTCTACGAATTCAGGTAATACAGTTACAACTGAAACAGGTTTAATAACATTGTTAATAACATCAAGTTTTTCAGATTCCGTAACCTCAACTCCGAGTGTTGGTTTTGCAGCAATAAATACTTTACCATAGACAGGTGGATCATTTTCTTCACCACCCCAAACATTAACTGCTTCGAAGTATGGATAATTTTTATTAATAAGTGCAACAAGATCGTCTTTCGTAACACCGCGATTGTTTGAAACATAGGCTTTTGGCGCACTAAATCGAATCTTACTTACAGACTCTTGACCAGATCCCCCAGAAGCCGCCACAATCGGAAAAACAATAGAACTTGTAAATCCACCAACTGCATCTATTAAACTAAATGCGTTCGATTTATTTGCTGCAGCGCCATCTGTTTTAATATAGTTAGCGACTACAATATTACCATTTGTTAAACTCTTACCGATTACACCATCGCCGAAGTTAATTTTATATTTGCCATTGCGCGTCTCATCGATGAAATACACAGCAGAGTTAGAAGCGACTGTTGTTGCATCTGTCGCTAATGTAAATCGTTCAGTCTTAAGGCTCGTCGATGATTCTTGTACCAAAACTTCCAAAGATGATGTGTCGATACCAGCATCTGGCAACTCGAATGACTGAGTTGGATTGTTAGTAGAATTATATGTGAATGTATAGGTTAATGGTTGACCTTGGTAAATATACAAATTATCAAAACAAAAACGATTACAAGTTGGATCATAATTAGTTGTTTTCGCTTCTGTGTTCACGAATGTGAACGATACACCATTAAGTGGCGTTGATTGTAATCGAGTAAATCTGGGTAAGGTTAGCGTTGTTTGTGTATTACCTTGCGGGCGAGTAATTTGTAAATTTATCGTCGCTCGCGATGCGACTGAGGATACAGGCGTGTATCCTAGCATTTTGGCATGAGATACCACTGAATCTCGAAGCAACGCAGTATCCAAGAACATTTCATTAGCAATCATGTTGTTATAGAATGCCATATAATGCGTATTGTATGCAAGAATATCTAATAGGGTATTAATACCTGCAGCCTCGAAGTCAAAGTCTGAAAACTCAGACTGGTCTCTGAGGAAATTCTTTAAATTATTTTTAATCTGAGTAAAATCTAACTCAGAAACTACAAGTTTTTGATCAGTGTTTGCCATTAACGGACCTTCTCTAGGAAGAAGTTGATTGTGATTGGTGCTTCGAGATTATTTATGAAGAATCGAATAGTAATATCGTAGCGATTTTGTTCTGGATTTGCCTGCACACGAATCGCATCAATCCCAACACGAGGTTCAAAATTGGCGATTACATTACTAATTTCAGTTTGAAGAATGTTTGCAGTAATAAATGAGACATCTTCAAACAATAAACCACGAACTCTAGATCCGAAAATAGGTTGAAATGGCTTTTCATACAAATTTGTTAAGATTAAATTACGCAATGCTCCAATAATAGCTGCATTGCCAGTTCGCTTAACCACGTCTTTTGTGACTGGATGCGCTTTAAAATTTAAATCTAAGTCTTTATATTCTCTGGTCGTTAGTGCCATCTACACACCTTTTTTTATATTTAGCAAGGTTTAGCACAAGGATCTTCAGGTGCCTTGACATTTGGATCAATTCCATCAAGATTACCAGTCAATCCGTCGTCGGTAATGTTATCGGTAGGTCTTGGTGGGTATGGACCGACCAACTGATCTCCTGGATTCAACATATCATTTGTTGGAATCTCGCCAGAAGGTGGTTGGAAGATATTTGGATTGGTAGTTCCTGGATCATTAAACTCAATGTCAATATCATCTAAAATCTCTATAAAGTTACTTTCTGTGGCATCGCATCCCTGACGTTCTGGATTTGGAACTAAGATTAGATCCATGTAATCATCTGAAGTGCCATCACCGTCTTTGCGTTTTTTCTTAGAGCAAGATGTCGTAAAGAGTTTAATTAGACCCTTGAGCAGACCTTTAACTTTGTTAATGACAGCAAGATCCTGTTCAATGGCATCTTTGACTTCGTTGCGAATATTTAAAATTCGAGTTTCGAATCCACTTAACGTGGCAACAACCTGTGATGTTGTAAGTTTATTGATTGCATCGCCACGAAGGTCATTAATCATTTCCTTTAGTAATAGATTACCCCTACGCATTAGTTCTGCTTGCAATAAAGATTGTGCTGAGTCTGATGCGTTGGCAGCATTTACTGTTTGGTAAATTCCATTTGCTCTTCTGACTCTGGTTGTAAACCCATTGAGGAAGTTCTTCTCATTGGTCAATTGTCCAACCAAACTAAATGTGGTTAAAATATCGTCTGGAGAGTTGCTATCCTCAGCAAAATTAAGTGCTGCTGTTTCGCCAGTGACCTTAAAGATTGGGAAGTTATTGGTAAATCTTAATGGTTCGTCAACCACAATAGTTGTATCTGTAACCGAGACCACGAAGTATTCTTTTTCATCATAGTAGATCTTATTGTTTGCAACAAGATCTGTGGTAAACGATGTGCCGCGACCAGTAATTACATTGTCTAGACAGAGACTATTGGCAATAAACTCAGACTTAATCTTAACGATCTGGTCTGTTGCAGTTGTGCTAAATGCAGTATTAACTGTAAACGTCGTTTCTTTAAAGAATGTCTGAGCAGTTGCCGTGCTTCTAAATGGAATATGGACAGTAAGATAATCACCAAGCGAATTAATACTATTTACCTGACGAATCTCGTTGTTAACATTAATAAAGACACCAGTTCCAACCTTTAGTGTTCCGCTGGTAGCAAGTAAACAATCAGCCAAGTTTAATACTGCAACAGATGCGCTGGTTACAACAACGCTATTTGCAACCGTGTCGGCATATACAGAAACTATTCCAGAAGGAGCAGCGGTAAATCCTTTATCTATAACACGACGTTCTTCGCTGTTAATGATAACAAGATCGCCAATATTGGTAAACGGATAAACTGTTGATCTTAGATTAGGCGAAACAATGGTTGAGGATGCAATGTTTGCTGATGCGCCTGCAATGGTGACGTTGCCATACAATCTTTGCAGCGTAAATTTAACACTGTCATAACTCACACCTGCTAATTGATTGGTGTGGTCATGGAAGTCACGCATTGTCTGCACGAAACTGGTGTCTGCAACAGTGCCAATTTCGCTGAGTTCACCAATATTAAATGGACCGATGCGATATGATGTTGATTGATTTACTTTACCAAGTCTGTCTAATAAAGCATTTCTTGCTGATACGATTGATGGTTCGGTGTTACTAAACAATGCAGGAATAGCAGCTTGTAATCCTTCATAGTTATTTTCAGTATATCGATCAATGGTTGCATTAAGGTCAGATAATGGTGACAAAAAATCTGTAGATTTTTCAACTAGTGCATTACCGTTTTCATCGCGAAGAATGTTACCGTTCTCATCTCTCTTAAATTGAGTGATGAGTGTACCGTTAAGAAGAGGATTAATAAAATCCTTCTTAAAGTTGTTTAACCATTCCTTGCCGTTTTTGATGCCTTCAGCAATTTTCTTTGCTAATTCTCCGAACTTACCGCCACCGAAACTGCCTTTTGAGAATGCAATGGGTTTCCCTGTAAACATAATCGCCAAGGTCTGAAGTAACGGTAATCCTCCGATTAGACAGAGAACAATTTTAATAATTTTTCCGATTATTTTACCAATGAAGACACGGCACCTCTCTGTTTCATCATATCTAAAAGAACTTGATATGACTTGTAAATATGTTCAATCTTATGCTCTTTAAGAAATTCGATATCTGATTCTGATAGAGCTTCATAGAATCCAATTTTTTTCATAATTAAGTTATATCTTGTTACATCTTCAGCGAGCAGGCACATCTATTTATCCTGCTGTTGTATTCGCAGTTGCTGCTGCACTAGTAAACGCTGGTGCTTCGATTGTTCCTGTATCTGTCTCTGTTGAAACTTGTAAAGGATTTTCTGCATCATTAGAAATATTAACCTGTGGAATTGTAATCTTCACGTTCAATGCGCCTGTAATCTGATCGATTTTAGCAATCGTTTCACCAGTCAACGTAGGAATAATTGGTGTTATTCCTAAAGACTGCGTCTTAGGTTCTGTGACTTGTTCTGTGCTGACAGTCTCAATAACAGAGAAACGATCAGTCTTTGGTGTAGTTGCATTAAATGGTGAGTTGCGTGGACCCAACTCAGCTGCTTTATTCGTTGGCGCTTTAGCGGACTTCGCTTTTTTACCGAGTTTAGCAGTGACTGGCAGTGGCGTTAAAAAGTCGTGAATTCCAAATGTGGACTTCAACAAAATGCCTTCAAATTCAATCGTGCCGCCATTCAACAATGTGTTCAATCCACCGACTGATGCTGTTGCAGCGCTTTGCATCGTTGCTTCTATGCCACCGAAAGACCTAAATGCATTCGAACCGAGAACTTCGACATCAAATCCAGAAACTCTTGTCGAGCCACCTGATCCTAAATTTAGATTATTGTCGGCTTTGATGCTAACGTCGGTTCCTTTAATATTAACTGGACCTTGCGAAGAGATATCTAATCCTGCGCATTGAATAACAAGTTTACCATTGATGCGAAGGAACATGTCAGATTGAACTGTCTCTTCTTTACTACCGTTGACATAGGAACAATGATTGCCCATAGTCACATCATAACGACTTTTCTGAGATTTAATCTTGGTATGCCCTTCTGGCATAAACTCTAGTGTAGATCCAGTTCTGTGTGATAACTGCACACGCTCAAAGTCTGGCGTGTCGTCCATCTCAAATGCATGCCCAGATTCAGTTTCCGTAGCATTATTGAATGGATACATTGCATTATAAGATGGATAAGGTTCGCTCCATTTATAACCAGAAGCACTGATCACGTTGGCATAACGAGTCTTGCGCTGAATTTCGATGGTCGTATTTGCAATAGAAGCAGGATCTACGCCAACATATGTTCCATTCTCAGCATTAACTCTTGTTGGTCTGGCGAGTCTAGATACAGTTGGTTCGTTAAGTCTGGAAGGATTGCGTTTAGCAACATCGTTTGTAAAAGAAAGACCACGAGCGTCGGTACGCATCGCATATTCTTTAATCTTTCTAGGGAAATCGCTTGCTGCTTTCTGTTCATCTGTATATGGATCAGTGAATCCCATATTATTTTGGCGAATCTCGTCAGGAACACCAGGAACTGTACCCATAATAATAGGATACTGACCTTCTTTTCCATCGGCAAAAAATCCAAATACCATCGTTCCTTCTGGCGGTGGTTGTACATTCTTAACACCATAAGGAACAACTGGATGCGCCCACGGCAATTTATCGATAGGAATTTGATTGATGTCCTCAGTGTGCCAACCGAAACAACGGACTTGGCATCGACCGAGTTCTAGTGGATCGAGACGATTCTCGACCACACCAAACCACCAGACAAAATTGTTTAATCCAAGAAAGTCAGCGTTCATTAAAAGTCTCTCGCAACAGTATAATCTCTGCTCTCATTAGAAGCAGCATCAAACGGAGTTAGGACTGAGTTTTTATTCATTAGCATAACAGTTTCAATATCATCAGGTGTAATTGAGTGTCTAACATGCGCGATCAGATATTTACCTGAATTGTATGGATCTGTGGCTGTATCTGATTTATTTGGCATATATGCTGGCATGTTAAATGCAACCACATATCCAACAGATAAATTAGGATTACCAGATATCTGACACATAACTCGAGTGTTATTTAACAAACCCAATAGCATCTTTCTGTGCATATGAATTCTTTCGATGTTAGTGTTAATAACCTTGTATCCTTTAGAAACGAAATATGATGTTTCGTTTTGGTTTAAATTTGTCAAAAAATAATCTGGAACTCCATCGTAGTCCTGGAACAATGATTTACCTTCTCTATTCTTTGCGTCGTTAAATGGCGGATATCCATCTAGCATAGATGGTAACAATTGAAAATTTAAAGCGCTGTAATCGTTTCGTTCGTACTTTTGTCGAATAAGATCTAACGTAAACAATCTGCCAGAGAATGCATTATTCTTAACACCTTCTAGCACATTAAACCCCTGCTCGAACTCAAACTTCTTAATGTCATTAGAAGTAACAAACGGAGCTTCGTTGGGATCTAAAGCGAAATTCGCTGTACTCGCGTTTAATGTTGTTACTGGATCTTGTTTTACTAGTTTCTCTAACGAAATAAAATTGTATCCATCTCTATTTTCAAAGAACAAAAATGGAGAATTGTTTTCATTATAGGAATATTTAGACAATCTTTCAATCGCTTCAAATGGTTTGTATTGCGTGAATGTATAATTGAAAATACCTTGAGATTTTTCAAAATTTTTAACACGTTTTTTATTTGCTAATAGATCTTGCGTTAGAATGTTGTAAACATGTTCTGCAGCACTCAACCCCTCTAGTGTTCTTGATATTACTTGCCCTGAAGATAATACTAATTCATTTGAACAAAAATGCAAAACATATGTTTGTGATTGAGACGTTTGATGCCTCGATCGATGATCTGATTTATAAATTCTAAATGTTCTAGTATATCTCGAATCTTTGTTTTCTTCACCAGGACGGCAGAATGAGATGTACAGATACTCATTGCCGTGCATACTGAGCAATGAATAAAGATTAACACCTTCGATTAATTGTATTGTTCCAGTAACTACAGGGGAGTAAATACTCTCATAGATCTGAATGGTGTTAAAGATTAAAGGATTCTTTAGATCTATGACTTGCCCATTCGAACCGATAAGTTTGCATTCAAGAACTGCTAGTGATTTACTAGAAGATACCTTTCTCAGATCAGCCATTTAGCACCGTTTCTAATTCCAAAGTCAATGGTCCAATGTATTCCTGTTTTAGTATTTTGATTTCGCGTTTTTCTTCATTGAGATTATCCTCATAATCATATACATAAACAGGTTTGTATGTAGATGCTATTGTTAGTGTTGCGACAGTTGCACTGTTAGCATTAGAGTTATTAGCATAAAAAGTTATTTTTTCTGTAGTTGTCGTGTTAAGTGACTGTGTTACTATAGTGTTAGAAGAATAGTTATACTGATCAAGTGTTACAATATTATTACTAGTTGTTACAGTTGTTGGACCATTGACTTCGGATAAAGTCTTTTTTACTTCTAGAACGTAATGACTAATCGTAGAATATGCCTCTGTGATAGAAGAATATTCATATTGCTTAACAATTTTTCTTTCTAGCGCGTCCTGTGAAAGCGGTAAATCAAACAATGGATCTGCTAGATTATTTGTTAAACAGATCACCCAATGCAACATTGGATCGTTATATACTTTTGCCGCAACAATCTCTGGTGTATCGCCGTCGACTAATTGATATTTGTAAAATGCGAATGCGTTGTTAAGCACATTGCTGTTAAAATTAAATCTGGAAAAAATATTAGTTACAGTCGTTGGACTTGCACCAGACAAGTCAAAAGAATATAAATTTTTAGGAAAATTTCTAAAATACATTAGTATCCCATCTTAATCGGAACAGGGTTGCCGCTATTAATGTCTGTAGTAAATGATGTCGTAGAATAGATATCACTCTTACTAATAATTGAAGTTTCTTGGAAATTCAACTGCATTCTAATCTCAACAGGCATACCATCTGCAAATGTTGCGAATCCATTAGGTGTATAATCCACACTAACACCAGTTAAAACACAATTTTTAGTTTTAAACAGTTTATCATTAATTGTTCCATCGCCTTTGTAAAATTCTATTTGAAACTGTGATGGGGGAATTAAATACCTACCACCTGTGCCAGTTAAAATTTCTGGAGCAGAGAAAAATTTGAAGTCATCAATAATCTTAATGATGGCTGCAGCTTCGTTTGAATCTCTCGGGATTAATCTAAAATCGAAGGTAAATTTTCTAAGAACTGGAGTGCTATAAATTAATTCCATTTGTGGATTGCGAACCAATCCTGTAGTCGCAAATAATCCGAGTTTAGCAAAATCCTCGCCACCGATAACTTTGCTTGCTAATGTTGCAGCTGCTTCTGCGATATATGGATTTGCGTCACCAACAAAACCATCAGATCCAGCAGCTTGTGCTGCAAATCCTGCAACTCCTAATGTTGCTGTAACAGATAAAACATCATATTCATGATCATAATTAGATGTAATTCCATCTGGCATAAACAGCGCAATCGCTTCTTCAAGCTGTTGTATATTGCGTTTTAATGCAAAATTTTTCACAAGATTTTTGGCTTGACTGGTTATATTTACTTCTGATCCAAAAATCTGTGAAGCGACATTGTTTATTGCACCTTGCCCAGATTCAGTCGTTGCGATTGCTGCTGCTATTGCTCCAGTTGATCCAGCAACCTGACCGCCGAAAACTGCTGCAGTTGCTGCAGTTGCTAAAGGTATACCTGCAACAACACTTGCTGCCCTATTTGCGCCTTGAACCAACGATACGGTAGTCGCGTCTGTTGATTCTACTGGTCCTGTTTCAGATTTAAATATCTTAAACAAAACATAAGGAACACCGACCGCAGAAGATAAGTTCAATGGGAATTGTTTAATTTCTAATTTACTTGGAGTTGTTGCTTTAGCAGCATTATCTGGTGCTTTATACTGGTAACTTCTATCGACTGTAAATGGCGCAGATTGTGGATCTGATCCAATTACATTATTTAAATCTTGTTGATTTGGTGGTCGACCAGTAACTATTATTGTTGAAACAGGATCTGGGAAACCAGGTAACATTTGTTGAAGTTTTAATCTATCCACAGGTGTATGTTCAACACCATTTGCTAGATCTTCAGCAACAAGATGAGGAAATACATTGTGTCTTTTTAATCGTTTAAATAATCTAGAACTGTGATCGATTGCCATTAATTGTACCTATAAATAGTTGATGGCTTACAGTGGTAAATTTAGTCCTAAAAATACCAATAAATATTTAGGTGATCCTACAAACGTCTGGTATAGATCGCTATGGGAACGCCGAGTTATGGTGCACCTGGACAATAATCCTAGCGTAATTGAATGGTCAAATGAAGAAATCGTCATACCTTATTTATCCCCAGTTGACAATAAAATAC
>Ga0194115_10001854_pt1 | contig 26101 bp, 11 predicted proteins | sample TA2MahsurfametaG_3_FD_148656 | JGI IMG/M metagenome (GOLD analysis project Ga0194115, IMG submission 148656) | Freshwater microbial communities from Lake Tanganyika, Tanzania - TA2015002 Mahale S4 surface | ecosystem: Environmental > Aquatic > Freshwater > Lake | place: Tanzania: Lake... | reverse complement strand
ACCTCAATAAATAAAAGTAATGTATTTGATAGTCACAGGTGCCTTTAGAGAATATTTCAAGAGGATTTAAAGATATCAGCTTGTCCTTTCTAAGGCATCCTGTGACTAATGATATTGGAACACTCTCAAATGAAGATGCAATTAAGCGATCTGTAGTCAATTTAATCAGAACAAGAGTTGGAGAAAGGTTTTTTAACTCACTTTTAGGGTCAAAAGTTGAAAGTTACTTCTTTGAACTTGCAGATAGTGGTATTGTAGATCCTTTACAGGAAGAAATTAAGACTGTTCTCTCTAACTTTGAACCAAGAGTTGTTGTTAGAGTTGTAAATGTTGATTTATTTCCTGAAGATAATGAACTTGATGTAACTATTACTTATGATATTGTTGGACTTGCTGTTCCAACACAGGCAATTAACTTCATATTACAACCAACCAGATACTAATGGCATTCACAGATTTTACTAATCTTGATTTTGATCAGATTAGAACCTCTATTAAAGATTATCTTAGAGCAAATTCAACATTTAGCGACTTTGATTTTGAGGGATCTAACTTTTCTATACTGATTGATATACTTGCCTATAACAGTTATCTGACTGCCTACAACACCAATATGGTGGCAAATGAGGCATTCCTGGACAGTGCAACCATCAGAGAGAACGTAGTGTCTCTTGCAAGGAACATAGGGTTTGTACCCCTCTCCAGAAGAGCAGCAAAAGCAAATATTTCTTTCATTGCTACTAACTTAAACCCTTTTATAAAAACACTCACTCTTAAATCAGGAATTGTCTGCACTGGATCATTAGATAATACTAGTTACATTTTCTCAATCCCAGAAGATATTACTGTTGGAGTAGCAAATAATGAAGCAGTTTTTTCTGAGATTGACATTTATGAGGGAACATATCTTACAAAAACCTTTACTGTAGATAATTCACAACCAAATCAAAAGTATATCATCCCAAATCCTTATGTAGATACCTCTACAATTAGAGTAAATGTTGTAGAAAATGGAACAAGCGAACAGTATGTTGCTGTAGATAATATTGTAGGCATTAATTCTACATCACAAATCTTTTTAATTCAAGAAATTTCTGATGAAAAATATGAAATTTTCTTTGGTGATGGTGTTTTTGGTAAAAAATTAACCAATGGCAGTCAAATTACTGTCTCTTACATAGTCACAAATGGTCCAGCAGGTAATGGAGCATCTAATTTTACTTTCTCTGGGACATTAAGAGATAATGACAATAATATTACAAACCCCCTAACAGGTTCTGTAGTAACAAATAGTTCTGCTCAAAATGGTGATAATATCCAAACACCAGAATCTGTAAGATATTATGCTCCAAGATTGTATGCATCACAATATAGAGCAGTAACTGCAAATGATTATGAGGCACTTTTACCTTCAATTTATCCAAATATTGAATCAGTGACTGCATATGGTGGAGAAGAATTGACTCCACCACAATATGGGAAAGTATTTCTTGCAGCAAAGCCTAAGAATTCTGATTACTTGTCAGAGGCAACTAAAGATTCTATTTTAAATTCTTTAAAAAAATATTCAGTAGCAGGTATTAAACCTGAATTTGTTGACATTAATGTAGTTTATGTTGAACTTGATTCTACTGTTTATTATAATTCAAATTATGTTGGGACTGTTAGTGATCTACAAACACAAGTAAGCAATTCATTAACATCTTTTGCAAACTCTACTGACTTAAATAAATTTGGTGGAAGATTTAAGTACAGTAAAGCATTGAGAATTATTGATGCAACAAACACTGCAATCACATCAAATATTACAAAAGTAAAAATCAGAAGAAATATTGGCACTATCTTAAATGAACCTACAAATTACTATGTTTGTTTTGAAAATAGATTTCATGTAGATCCAGAGGGATATAATGTTCGCACTTCAGGATTTTATGTTCAGTCAATAACAAAATTAGTTTATATTTCAGATGTACCAAATTCAGATATGACTACTGGAAAATTATTCTTATTTTCTTTAAATGGAGATAAAGTTGTTGTTGAATCTAATAATATAGGTTCAATTGATTATGTCAATGGAATTTTGAATATAGATAATATAAATGTATCTTCTACATTAAAATCCAACAACATCATTGAAGTTGAAGTAACACCATATTCAAATGACATTGTTGCCAAAAAATCAGTTTATTTAAAACTGGATATTGGAAAAAGTACAATTGATTTAGTAAAAGATATAGTTTCTTCTGGTGAAAATTCTTCTGGAAGTAGATTTACTCCTGAATCAAGTTATCTATTTGGAACCAAAATAAGAAATTAAGATGAATCAAGAAAAAAAAGTAGTTAAAATTAGTGACGTAGTTCAAAATCAAATTCCAGAGTTTATTCTTTCAGAGAATCCAAACTTTGTAGAATTTTTAAAGCAATATTATATTTCCCAGGAAGTTCAAGGTTCTACTGTAGACATAGCAGAAAATTTAATATCTTATAAAAATTTAGATAGTTTTGATACCACAAATTTAATTTCAGAAACTACATTAACATCTGAAGTAGATTTTTTTGATGACTCCATTAATGTAAGTTCAACTGCAGGTTGGCCACAAGAATATGGATTATTAAAAATTGATAATGAAATCATTACTTATACTGGAATTACTTCTACTACATTTACTGGATGTATTCGTGGATTTAGTGGAATATCATCTTTATCTCAAGAAAATAATCCAGAATTTTTAGTTTTTTCTCAAACAGAAACTGATTCTCATACTTCTGAATCAACAGTAATTAATTTAAGCAACCTTTTTTTAAAAGAGTTCTTCAAAAAAATCAAATATCAATTTACTCCAGGATTTGAAGAACTTGAGTTTGATCTCAAAATAAATCCACAAAATTTTATCAGTAAAGCAAAAACATTTTATCAGACAAAGGGAACTGATGAAGCTTTCAAAATTTTATTTAAAGTATTGTATGCAGAAGATGTGAAAATTATAAAACCAGATGACTTCTGCTTTACCCCATCTGATGATAAATGGAGAGTAGTAGAAACTTTTGTTTGTAATTTAGTAAGTGGAAATCCATTTGATGTTAGAGAACAGACTTTATATCAAGATAAGTTTCCTGAGTATAATATTGAATCTGCCAATGGGTCAATTTATAATGTAGAAGCATTTACTTCTAATGAGGAAAAATTCTATAAAATACAACTTTTTTCTGGATATTCAAATAACTTAAACCCAAAGGGAAGTATTAATGGTACTTTTGCCACTACTCCCAAAACATATGTTATTGAAAATATTGGAGTTGGTTCCAAAACAATAACGGTTGATTCTACAGTTGGATTTGAAAACACTGGTATTTTGGAAATTGATGAATTGTCAATTTCATACACAGATAAAACTAATAATCAATTTTTAAATTGTTCAGGAGTTACCAGTAATATACTTAAAAAATCTAAAGTTTTTTCTAATCATTACATTTATGCTTATGAAAAAACTAATGGCAATTTGGTAAAATTTAAATTAAATAATGTTCTTTCTGGGTTAACTTCTTCCACTGCAATTTATTCCTATGATGGTGATCCAATTCAAATAGATCATTTAGGATCAACTGAAGAATCTAAACTTTTACAATCTTTAGTCTACAATCATCCAATAACTGTATCTTGTGGAGAAGCAGTAAGGACCATAACTACTCAGATTAGAAATAATCAAAAACAAGCTTTTTCAATATCTAATGGGTCTGCTTTATGCGAGTATCCTCATTATTTGAAAACAGGTGATATAGTTGATATGTATATTGCAAATACTGATCAATTAATAGCAATTAATCTTTCTGTTAATGTTTTCAATTCTAAAGAATTTTCAATTCCAATCACATCAGTTTTACAATCAGTATCACAATTATCCCAAAGTTTGGATTTCTTACTTGGAAAAATAATTTTATTTAAAAGAACTTTAAAGAAATCTCCATATCAAAATTTAAACTTAAGTGCAAATGTTCAAGATTCTTACTTAGATTCTAATTTTTATTATTTGACCTCAAATGGATTGCCAGAATATGAAGTCAACCCTTTATTAAATAATGGGTCATTTACTACTCCACCCCCTCCCCTCAATGCTGCACCAGATACTTATTTGTTAATTTCATCCCCACTTAGAAACCATCAATTTAAAAATGGTGATGAAGTTGTTGTGTCTAATTACTCAACATCACCAGGATTTAACAATAACATTGGTATAAATACTGGAAATTATTATTTTATAAGAAAAGATAGCAATAATACTATTAAATTATGCGAATCAAAAGAAAACGTAGGATTATCTTCTTTTATTCCACTCATTGAATATAATATTTTAGGAGATGAAACAGGAAGACTTTCTAGTGTCAATTTAGTTCCATCATCAGAATATAATAGAGCAATAGGATCAAGTAAATTATTTAAAAAATTTCCAAAAACAATATCTCCATCACAAAGTAAGATCAATACTTTTCCAGGAAATGTTGGAGTATTTGTAAATGGAGTAGAACTTAGAAATTATAAATCATTTGACAAAATTTATTATGGACCTGTAGATTCAATAACAGTATTAAATCCAGGTAACTATTATAACATACTAAATCCACCACAATTTAAAGTGGTATATGATGAATCTGAATCATTGTATACAAAAATAATTCCACAACTGAAAGGGAAATTAATTAATCTTTTAGTCACAGATCCTGGATTTGATTATATTGAAACTCCAACAGTAAAGATTTTAGGAGGAAATAATTTTTCTGTTGTGGCAGACGTTAAGATGAAAAATGTGATAAATCAAGTTGACTTCAATGCAACAACTAAGGATACTGTTATTGACACAGTAAATAACAAATTCAATTTCACATCAAAGCATAGATTTGAAACTGGAGAACCTGTCATTTACAAAACCAATGCTTCAATTCCAATTGGCATTGGTACTAATGTATCTGATGGAAATTTAATTAATGATTCAGTTTATTATGCTGTAAGTATTGGAGCAGGAACTTCAATGTCTCTTGCATTTAATAGAAGTGATGCTCTGTCTAAAACTAATTTGATTAAATTAAGAACATATGGAGGAGGTCTTCAAAGTTTTGTTGCAGATATTCCTAGAAAGGCAATTGATGAAGTAACTGTTATACAAAATGAAAAAGATTTTGAATATAAAAAAGTATCTTTTGTCTATTCAGATGTTGATGATCAAGATAATATCATTACAATAAAAAATCATGGATTTTCAACTGACGATGAAGTTGTTTATAGTTGGAACCCAATACCTGGATACAATGGAGGATCTATTGGATTATCCACAACAAACTATTATTATATCACAAAAATTGATGATGATCAATTTAGACTTTCTGAAACAAAAAATTCTACAAACTATTTTAACTTTAGTCAAGCAGAACCATATAGCATATATTTCCTTGAATATTCTCCAGTAAGAGTTGAAATTTTTGGGTCATTGACAATAAGTGGGGTTTCATCTACTGTTGGATATGAAGCTTCCATTTTACCAACAATTAGCGGTTCTGTGACAAGTGCTTTGGTAGAAAAGAGACCAAATAGTTTGTCTGTCCCTATGGATAGTTTTGGCGAAAAAAATATCATCAATTATGAAAATAGTCCAACCATAAGGGTTATTGAAGGTGAGGGTGCAGTTTTACAACCATTAATTGTAGATGGTAAAATTAAACAAGTAATTGTTAAAAATTTTGGATCGGGATATTTTAACTCTTTAGATCTTGTTGTGGTAGGAGATGGATTTGGTGCTAAATTAACTCCAGTTATATCAAATGGTTCTTTTGTCAGTGTTAAAGTTGTAAATGGTGGAGTTAATTATAGTGAAAATAATACCAAAATTAATATCAATCCAATAGGAACTGGTCTCAAATTAAAAGCAAACTTAAAATCTTGGACAATAAATGATGTTGAAAGATATGAATTAATTAACATTGAAGATGGTAAAATATTTGGAAAAAATTACTCCCTTGATAAAAATACTTTTGGTGTATATTTTTTAAATTCTAAGTTAAAAACTTTTTTAAATATACCATCTACACCAACATCACATTCTCCAATAGTTGGATGGTCCTATGATGGTTGCCCAATTTATGGTCCATATGGATATACAAATTCAAATGGAACTGGTGGAATATCTAGAATGAAGAGTGGATACTCTTATATTAGTGTAATTAATAGTGAATTTAAATTAGTAGAAGAATATGTTTTTGAAGGCTCAGGAACTCTGGATAAGTACAATGGAAGATTTTGCATAACCCCAGAATATCCACAAGGGATATATGCATATTTCTGTACATTTGATGATAACAATTCTCCAAAATTCCCATATACTATAGGACCACAATACAACTGCGAACCAGTAGAGGATAATTTTAATTTAAAAATTAATCAAAGTTTAAATTTTAACAATTTAAATATCGTTAAATGGACTTCTCCATATAGAGTTGAAGATTCAAACTCAAAATATGAATATTTCCAACTATCAAAAAATGCAAATGATAAAGATATTTTAATAGAGCAATCTTCAACAGGATTTATTGATAAAATTAAAATAGTAGATGGAGGGTTTGATTATCAAGTAAATGATTCTATATTGTTTGATGATGAAGGAACTTCTGGATTTGGAGCATTAGCAAAAGTTTCTGAAGTTTCTGGAGTTGGAATTTCTAGCATACAATCTCAAAGTTCAAATTTTTCTGGAGTATCTTTTACATCTGATGGGAAATCTTTGGTGGGAATTGCTTCAACTTATCATTCATTTAAAAACAACTCTTACATTAATATATCAGGAATTTCAACAACTTCATTTAAACCAATTGAAGGATTTAGAAAAATCACTATTTCTGATATAACTACAAAGTTAATATCCAATCTTGGACCATCAACAATCACTGGTATTGTCACATCTATTCAAGTAGCAGGATCCATTTATTCTTTTGATATAGATTCTCAATGGTCTATTGATGGGGAAATTGTAAAGATTATTGGGTTGGATTATAAAAATAATCTCATTAATATCTTAAGGCCATCAAATTCAACATCACACTTAGCACTTGATCCTGTTTACTTACTTCCAAATAAATTTACATTTGTTGCTCAAGACTTTACTCCTTCTTATTCTGAAAAGAATGAATCTTATTATTTTGATTCTACTCAAAGTGTTTCTATTGGAACAACAATTGGAGTTGGATATGGCAACACTTTATCAATTTATCCTTTAGGTTTAGGAAACTCATACACAAAATATGTTCCACCAGGAGGGATTTATTTACCAAATAATAAATTTAATACTGGAGATGAAATTATTTACACTCCAGGAACATCAACAATAATTACAAATTATGGAAATTTGAATACGTTTTCTAATCTTTTTGCACTAAAACTCGATTCAGATATTATTGGAATAGTAACTAGTAGATCAAATCTTTCAAATCAAAATACTATTTTAACTTATACTTCAACAGGAACTGGAAATTTACATAATTTTACCACAAATAAAAATATTATTACTGGAAATATTACAAAAAATAATTGTCTAGTTTCAACTGCCTCCACTCATAATCTTTCTGTAGGAGATGTAATTAAGTTAAATGTTAAATCTGGAGTAGCTGTTACTTTTACAGTAACTTATTCAAATAATAGAGTATTGATAAATTCTCAAACTAATCCAAAAATAGATGTGTATGCAAATGATGTTGTAACTTTTGATTTATCTAATCTTCCTCTAAATAAAAATACTTTTGATTTATATGAGGATAAAAATTTCTTAAATCCATATTCTGGAAACCTTAAATCCAATGAAATAATTAAAACTTCAACTTCACTAATTTTAAACATCAATAATAACACTCCCAGAAATCTTTTTTACAATTTATCAGATTCTAATATTGACATAGATGTTGATAACTATAATCAATTAAAAATTAGTGAAAGTAAGTATAATACTAAAACTTCTGTAGTATCTTCAACTGATTATACATTTACAGTCAATTTAGATGATACTCCTGAGAGATCTCTATATAAATCAGATTTGTCATCTTTGTCATATTCAGTTTTAAGTGAAGGTGTATTGGGCCCTATTTCTAATGTTGAAATAACTTCTAAAGGATCTAGATATAAAAAATTACCTAAAATAAAGTCTGTTATTAGTAATTATGGAACTGGATGCAACTTGTTTGCAGATAGTGAAACCATAGGAAAAATTGAAAAAGTCAAAGTAATTAATACTAAATATGTTTGCCCATCAGACAAAACTCTAAGACCAGAATCAAAAGTATTTTCTGCTCTAAAACTTATTGAAAATTATACTGTGGATTCTTTGAATGTTATAAATGGTGGACAAAATTACATTTTTGAACCACAAATAAAATTATACAATTCAAGAGATAAAAGAATTATTGTTGATTTTTCAGCATCTGCTACGTTAAAAAATAATTCCATTGAAAATGTTCAAATTCTCAATCCTGGAAATGGATTGAAATCTAGTGACAGTAAAGTAATAGTCACTGATAATACCAATGGGTTTAATATTATAAATGTTTCTGTAACTGGTTCTAGTGCCCCCTATACAGTTACTCTAACATTAAAAACTCCCCCTGCAGGATTTACCACATCAAACCCATTACCAGTTGAAGTTGGTGATGAAATTTTTGTAGAAGGAATTGTTTTTAATGGGAATGGGTTTAATTCTAGTGATTATGGATATCAACCATTTACAGTATCTTTTGTAAACCCTGCATTTGGGTCTCAAGATTCTGCTATAATTAGATATGAATTAAATGTAAATCCAGGATCTTATGATAGTCAAGATACATATGAAGCTTATGTAACTCCATTTTCATACATACCAAAAATTGAAGCAGTTTTTAAACAAAATTCTTTTCATAATAATGAAACTGTTAATACTGCTAAAATAACTAATAACGTCAATAATAATCCATTAACTAATCTCATAAAGGTCAAAGATCCAAAAAATATTTCTGCCAATGATGTTATCATAGGAAAATCTTCAAATTCTAAAGGAACTGTAAATGAAATAACTAATTTTAATTCTACTTTTACTTCTGATTATTCTGTATCTGAAATTTTGGGTGGAACAGAAAATAGAAGTTTCTTATCATCAAATTTCCAAAAACTTTCAGATAATGATTATTATCAAAAGTTTGCATATTCTTTAAAAAGTAAAAAATCATATTCTGAATGGGAATCTCCAGTATCAGACACTTCACACATACTTGGATATAAAAAATTTAGTGATTTGTCAGTAGAATCAATTGCAACAGAATCTGTCATTCTACCAATGGAGGAATCAACTCTTAATATTATTTTAGATTCATATGGAAATGTAAATCGCATTAGCGATTATGATTTAGTTAATGAAATAGATTTGGAGGACAATAATGGAGAACATACTCAATACTTAAGATTTTTAAGGTTAAAACTTGGACAAAGTTTAAAATTCACAAATAATAGAGTATTATCAATAGATGATATTTCAAATTTGTTCAATAATCAACCAACTATCCCATCTATTGTTTTGGATAGAAGTTTTCCAACAGTTTTAAAATATCAATTTTATTTAACAGGAACTGATTCATTCTTTGGACAATTTGTAACCCCAGAAATATTTGAATTATTTGTTACAAGAGATAAAGATATTATTAACTTAACATCTTATTCAAATTACTTTGAGTTTGGAAAATTAAATCCATTTTTAGGTGTATTTACTGCTGAAATTAATTCTACAAATAACTCTGAAATTGTTTTAAATTTTACTCCAACAAATCCATTTATTACTGTAGATATAAAAGCAGTAAAAGAAATGGCTCCAAACACTGTTGGAATAGCAACTACTTCTTTTGGATATGTTAAAAATGTAGAAACTTGTGAGCAGTATGCTGCAGGAATAGGATCAACAGTATTTTACAGCATTTCAAGTCTGGATTGCAATTCTGGATCATTAATTGTTGGAATTTCCTCTGTAACTAATAGCATTCAAAAATCTTTTGAATGTTCATTTGTAAATACACAATCTGATTTACTTGTGAGTGCTTATTCAGAAAATACTTTAAATAATTTGGGAGAGGTGAATATTTACAAAAATGGTTCAAATATTGAATTCGTATACACTGAAGTTGTTGGAGTTGCAGTAACTTTAAGTGCAAACTTGAAACTATTAACAAATACTTATGCTGGTAATGACAGTATAATTAAAACCTTTACTAAATTCTCAAGTTCTCAAATAACTACAAATTCTAATTCAACAGGAATATCAACAGTTTCTGCAACTTATGGATATACAAAATATATCTTAGACATTACACAAACAATAGGAGTTAGTACTCAAAGATCATTAGTACAAATAAATTCATTACACAATCAAGATTATTTAAATAACATAATTTATGATATGAATGGTACTGTAGATTTAAATGATTTGAATTTTGAATCTTATTATAGTATTGCAAATAATAATTACACATTATTCTTCAATCCCATTACTTCTGCAAATTATAAAATTACCATTTATGAATCTAGTATACTAGCACCTAATCAATAATAAATACTCATAAAAATGCCTATTAACGAAATTGGTACAATATATACTCCTTCAATTTATGGAAGAACTTCTTTTCCATTGAAGCATAAAAACGATCCAATTTTCTATAAGGTTTTTAATTCAGAAAGTTCAAGTATAGTTAATTTAAGTGAAGATTCAATTTATATTTCAAATCATTTTTTTAAAACTGGTGAACCTTTAAAATATTCATATGACTCAGGTAATTCTGCCGTTGGTATTGCAAGTACAAGTCCAGGAGCTTTTGGAATAACTTCTTTTCCATCTGTTGTTTATCCAATAGTAGTTGATAAAGATAATATTAGAATATCTTTAGGATCTACATATGCAACATCAAATCAATATGTAAATATTACATCTCTTGGAATAGGAACTCAACATTCATTTGAGTGTTTTAAACAGAACTCAAAATGTTTAATTCAAATTAACGATATTATTCAATCTCCAATTTCAATTGGTTCAACAGTTTCTATTTTAAATTACACAAATTCTTCTTTAACTGTTGCTAGTTTACAAAATATTAAATTGGGGACTTGTTTAAAAGTTAATGAAGAAATAGTTAGAGTTGCCTCTATTAACTATGATACTAAAGTAATAGGAATTTCTAGAGGAGCATCTGTTTTAGGAACAGAATTAGTGCCATTTACTTCATCTTTAATAGGAAGTTATGCACAAGTTTTGGGAGGAAATTACAATATAATTAAAGATATAATTTATTTTGATGATCCACCTTTAGAATCAAATAAAATTAGTTATAGAGTATTACCATCAGATATAATATATAATTCTCATAGTTTTAACTTAATCTCTGATAAATTAGTTACTGGGGATCAAGTGTTTATATTATGGGAAAATCCTCCAAAAGAACTTGATATACAAGGAATATATTATTTAATAAAAAATAATAATAATAACTTTAGTTTTGCATCATCTTATGCCAATGCAATTTTAGGGAATAAAATTATTTTTAGCAATCAATCTAAAAATGGACTTGGTATTACTAATTTTAAAATTACATATTATTATCCAAGTGAAACAAATAGTTTTAATGGAAGAGTATTTCTAAAATCAAACTATGATGGAAATTCTGTTTTTGATGATATTTCTGAACAATTCACAGGAATAACAAGTTCATTTGAGTTAAAATCTTCAGGTATAAACACAGTTGGTATAAAAAGTGACAATGGAGTATTATTAATTAATAATATTTTTCAATATCCTGGATCTGATGAATCATTTTCATTTGTTGAAAGTGGTTCAAGTACTTTTATAAATTTTGTTGGAGTTGGAAGTACTGGATTTGTAGGCAAAACATATGATGTAAATGTGAAAGAATATCCAAGAGGTGGTATTATTGTCTCTTATGGAACAACGTCAGGATCAAATTATCAATCCTCAACTTCCTTTAATGATGTTCCTTTAACAGGATCAGTTTCTGGAATTGGTGCTTCAGTTTCATTTAATACTGATTTTTATGGTAATGTAAACAACTTTAAATTTACAAATAGAGGATATAATTACAAAGTTGGTGAAATTTTAGTTCCAGAAAATACCATTGGAAATGGATCTCAAACAATTAACGATAAAATACACATAAAAATTGATGAAACTACAAAAGACACTTTTAATTCTTGGAATATTGGAATATTAGAAAAGTTAGATGATTTAAGTGATAAAGTTAATGGAGTAAGAAAAACATTCAACCTAACTAAAAATCAACAAAGAATTAGTTTAGACACTGATTTGGAATATGAAGTTGAATTAAGGTATAATCTTTTAGTTTTTGTCAATGACATTTTACAACCACCAGATACTTCTTATACATTTATCAATGGATCTATAATAACTTTTACAGAGGGAATTCCTTCAGGAAGTAATGTCAAAATATACTTATATAAAGGTTACTATGGAGATACTTTTGTTGCACAAAGCATTTCCAAATTGAAAGAAGGAGATTTGTTGCAAATCTCACAAGATATTTACAATCCTCCCCCAGTTCAACAAAAACAAAGAATTATAAAGGAATTTATGAGTTCAGATGTTTTAAAAACAAACATATATTCTGATGTTGGAATTTCTGACAATTCTTCTCAAATTAGAGCAGTAGATTGGACTCCACAAAGTGTAGATAAAATAATAGATGGAACTTTTATAAGTAAATCTAGATATGAGCAAAATTCTGGTATGACCTTATTTACAAATATAGCAAATTATGTAGGAACATTCACTGGTATTACTACTAATTTTATTGGTGTTAATACTACTAATATTATTGTAGGTGATTATATTGAAGGTGAATATGTTGGAACTGGAGTAACCATAGTATCAATTGATTCCAACATTGTCGGTATAGGATCAACTGACTATTCATCATCTCCAGTTGGTGTTAATACGTCTTTACTTTCTTTCTACAGAAAATCCTAATAAATAAGATAAAGTACACACTCAGATGGCTGTAGTAACAGATAAATTAAGAATAGTCAATTGTTCAAATTTTGTTAATAGCGTTTCTAACGAAAGTTATTATACATTTGTAGGATTCCCAAATGCTGCTTCATTTTATCCAAGTTGGGATTCTACTAGACCAAATCCAATAGACAATTATTTTCATTTAAATTCTTATAGAGACAATATTTTAGGTGTCAAACAAATTACATCTTCAGATGTAATCAGAGTTATTCCAAAAAATGTTTGGTCAAAAGGAAAAAAATATGAAATGTATAGACATGATTATAGTTTATATAATACAACACCAATAACTTCTTCTACTAGATTATATGATTCTTCCTTCTATGTCATGAATAGTGAATATAGAGTTTACATTTGCATCAACAATAATTCAACTCCAGGAAATAATAGAGAAATTCCAGTATCAACTCAAGAACCACTTCATACAGATTTAGCCCCAAGATTGGAATCAGATGGATATGCTTGGAAATATTTGTACACCTTAAATCCATCAGATGTTTTAAAATTTGATTCTACTAATTTTATTAGTGTTCCAAATAATTGGACTACCACAGCGAATGCAGAAATTTCAAGAGTAAGAGATGCCTCTGTTAATGGTAAGATAGAAACGATTATTATAGAAAATAACAACGCTTCTTATCCATATTTTGGAACTCTTACAAATGTTCCTATTAGAGGAGATGGAACATCTACAGATGGATCCTCTGATGCTAAAGCTTCTATAGCATTTAATGAGCAGGGGAAACCAATTAAAGTAACTGTGACTGATGGTGGGAAGGATTATACTTTTGCAACATTAGATTTAAATTCTATATTACAACCAACTAGTGGAACTAAAACTGTATTTAATGTTATTATACCACCTCCAGGTGGGCATGGAAAAAACATTTATGACGAACTTGGTGCATTCAGAGCATTAGTCTACAGTAGAATTGAAAATAGTTCAACAAATCCAGACTTTATTGTAGGAAATCAATTTTCAAGAATTGGAATTATAAAAAACATAGAATCAAATGGTAGCATTCAAACATTTTCTCAAAATACTGGATCTGGAATTTATGCATTAAAACTAAATGAAAATGCTTCTGAAGAATCTTATGATTCTCTTATAACACAAAATAACACTGGAGCAATTGGGAACTTAATTAGTTTTGATTCTACTACAAAGGTTTTAAAATATATCCAACCAAGAACAAATCACATTGATACATATGCAGTGGACTCTGATTTGCAGATTGATTATCAATTTGCAAATAGCATTTCAGGAATTCAAACTTCTGCAAATTATAAGTTAAAAGCATTTGATTCAAGTCAAATTAAAATTGGAAACAATACTTACACAATAGACACTAGTTTTTTTGGAGATAAGGTTACTATTGGGGCAACTACATATTATCTTGGTCAAACATTTACTGCAGGTCTTTCAAATCCAGACATAAATACAAAGAGTGGTGACATTGTATATGTTGATAATAGGGCTTCAGTAACTAGGTCATCGCAACAAAGAGAAGACATTAAAATCATTTTAGAATTCTAAAAAAATGCCCCAAAGTACTAATTTAAATACGAATCCATATTATGATGATTTTAGTGACTCAAAGAATTTTTATAAAGTTCTTTTTAAACCAGGAGTCACAGTACAAACAAGAGAGTTAACCACTCTTCAAACAATTTTACAAAATCAAATTGAAAAACTTGGAGGGGCTTTCTTTAAGAAAAATTCTGTTGTAGTTCCTGGTGGATTTGCATATGATTCATCATATTATGCAGTGGAGGTCGAAAGCACTTTTAATGGCATTAATGTAGAAAGTTATTTCAATAACCTTGTAGGATTAACTCTTACTGGTAAAATTTCAAATGTAACTGCTAAAGTTGAAAAAGTTCTTTCAAAAGAATCTTCTGTAAGAGGAACAACTACTTTCTATATAAAGTATCAATCATCTTCATCTTCAAGTTTTACTTCAACAACTTTTTCAAATGGAGAAGAACTTGTAGTAAATCAAAATATAAATCTTTCAAATAATTCAATCTTAAGTGGATCATCAGTAGCAAAAACAATTGCACCCACAAACAGAAAGTCAACTTCAGTTGGATCTGCTGCTAAAATTGACAATGGAATATATTTTGTAAGAGGGTTTTTTGTAAATGTTTCTCAGGACACTTTAATTTTAGATCAATATACAAATACTCCTTCATATAGAGTTGGATTGAACATTTTAGAAGAAATTGTAAACGCAAATCAAGATTCATCACTATATGATAATGCACAAGGATTTTCAAATTATGCTGCTCCTGGTGCAGACAGATTAAAAATATCTCTTTCCTTAATAGCAAAAAAATTAAATGATTTTAATGATGAAAATTTTATTGAACTTTTTAGAGTTGAAAATGGCGTCTTAATTCAAATTAAGAATCAAACAGATAGTTCTTATATTGCTGATATTTTAGCAAGAAGAACATATGATGAATCTGGAAATTATTATGTTCTTCCTTTCAATGCAGAGGCACTAGAATCTTTAAACGACAATCTTGGAAATGGAGGATTATATTCTGAAGGAAAAAATACATTTAATGATATAGTTACATCAGAAAATAATGGAGTTATTAAAGTTTCTCCTGGAAAAGCATATATCAAAGGTTATGAAGTACCAACAAATACTGAACTATTAAGTTTTCCCAAACCAAGAACAACAAAGCATGTTGAATCATCTTCATCATCTTTCTATACTGGAAACTTGATAAGAATTAATAACACAACAAATGTTCCCAATATAGGATTGACCACTGATCAATCTATTAATCTTTATAATCAAAGACTTTTAAATGGATCCACTGCAGGATCTCAAATTGGCGTAGCTAGGGTATACGATATATCTTCATATATTACTTCATATAATAATTCAACAAGTCAATTTAATTTAAATTTATTTGATATTCAAACTTACAGTAATATTGTTTCAGACTCTGTTCTTTCATCAATAGTAGTTGGAGATTATCTTAAAGGAAACAATAGTGGAGCAACTGCTTTTGTTCAAGGTAGTTCTGGACAAACATTAACTTTATACCAAACTTCTGGAAATTTTGTTAAAAATGAATCTCTAATAGTAAATGGAATTGGATCTACTGTTTCTGTAGGAACATTTACAAATTACAGTATAGAAGATGTTAAATCAGTTGTTAATGGAAACTTTACTGCAGATACAGTTCTTTCAAAAGAAACTGCTTTAGTGGGACCATTTTCTTTAACTGTAAATGCTGGAATTGGAACAATTAAGTCAAATAATGGATCATCATTTGCATCAAATCTTAAAGCAACTGATGTCATTAAATACACTCAAGCAGGAATTGGATCTGATATTTATGCAAGGATTACTGTAGTTTCTGCTACTAAAAATAGTATAACAATTGTTCCTGTATCAGTTGTATTTGGTGTTTGTGCGGGAACCTTAGGTGTTACTACATCTCTTCAAAACGTCTCTATAATTAAGTCTGAAATTAGACAGACAGATGATTCTTCATTAACTGCAAGATTAAATCATTCAAATATTTCTAATATAAATTTAACAAACTCTAGTATTTACACAAAAGTTTTTTATAAATCTGTTGCAAAGTCTTCTACAACTTTAACTCTTCCAAGTTTATCTGGAAGTGATTATGTATATTCAACTTATGATGCAAAAAGATATATTGTAGTTAATAGTAATAATAGTATTGAAAATTTAGACAATGCAACTTTTACTTTGTCAGATGGTGGAAAAACTGCTCAATTTACAGGTCTTTCTTCAACGGCAGGTCCATGTAGAGTTGTTACCACTCAAATTAAGTCTAATGTAACTAGTAAATTTAAACAACTTTCAAAGTGTAATTCACTGACAATTGCAAATACTAAGTACAGCACTCCTCCAAATGCAGGTCTTGCTTATACATCAATATATGGAACAAGGGTGGAAGATGATCAAATTAGTTTAAATATTCCTGATGTACTTAAAGTTCATGGTGTATTTGAATCATCTACCACAGCAGATCCAGCAATTCCTCATATCACTGTTTCAGGTCTCAATAGCGAAAATAATGTAGTTGATGATTTAATTATTGGGGAATTGGTTATTGGAACAACTTCTGGTGCTGTTGCTGTGTATGCTCAGAAAAAATCCTCATCAGAACTTTATTTGATTAATAAAAATGATACTCCTTTCTTTGTTGGAGAACAAGTATCTTTTTCTGAGAGTGAATATTCAGCAACAGTATCTTCAGTTACTTCTGGAGATAAAAATATTGTAGAGCAATTTATACTAGACAATGGACAAAGAACCCATTTTTATGATTTTAGTAGATTAGTTAAAATTCAAAATGCAAAAGAACCTGCAGGAAGATTAACAGTATTTTATGATAACTTTACATATGATTCAAATGACTATGGAGATTTAATTACTGTCAATAGTTATCCATCAACTTTAATTAAAGGGATAATTCCAACATTTAATAATATTAGAAATAGTGATGTTATAGATATTAGACCAAGAGTTTCTAATTATTCAGCATCTACAAAAAGTCCATTTGATTTTACATCAAGAAATTTTGAAACATCTTCAAATAATACTTCTCAGATTTTATCCCCTGATGAAAATTTCATATTTGACTATGACTTCTATTTGCCAAGAACAGATAAATTAACTTTATCAAAAGATAAAGTCTTTAATATTGTATTTGGAGATCCAAGCGAAATACCAATTGCTCCCCTAATCTCAAATGAAGTTTTGGATGTCGCAACTATTTTTAGTAATGCTTATGTTTATAATATTAAAGAAGATGTAAAAATTATTTTATCTGATCATAAGAGATATACTATGTCTGACTTGAGAGATATAGACAATAGAGTTTCAAACTTAGAGTTTTACACAACACTTTCTTTACTTGAGCAATCAACACAAAATCTTTTAATAACTGATCAAAATGGATTGAATAGATTTAAATCAGGATTTTTTGTAGATGAGTTTAATAACTATGACACATCAGATGAAAATAGTGTAGATTACAATGCTCTAATTGAAAATAAAACATTAAGTTCTCCTGTAAGAGAAGAAAAAATAAACTTATCTTTATTTTATACTGATGATTATACTTCAACATCTGCAATTGATTTGGCAAATACTAATTGTGATAATTTAAAAATTACTGGAAAGCAATTAACTTTAAATTATTCTGAAGTAGTTGCTTCAAAACAACCTTTCGCAAGTAAAGTAGTCAATGTCAATCCATTTAATATAATTACCTGGGCAGGTGTTTTGGAACTTAGTCCAAACACTGACAGATGGACAGTTAGTATTGAAAAAAACAAAAGAATTGCTGGTAGTAGAAAAGATAGAACTACAGTAACAAGTAAAAACATACCTTACATAAGAAGTAGAAATATAAGATTTACATCAGTAAAATTAAAACCAAATACAAGGTTCAAACTTCTTTTTGATAAAAAAGATTTGACTACAAATATTTTAAAATCAACAGTATTTCCAAAGTTTTTAGAAATTAAAAATGTTGTTGGATTATTCCAACCTGGGGAAACTGTTAAATGCTTAAATTTTAAAGGGGAAGTATCTTGTATTTTTAGAATTTGTTCTCCCAATCACAAACATGGTTCTATAACTTCACCATCAACAGTTTTTGTAAAAAATCCATACAATATATCAGTTGGAATTTCTACACAATATGGAGTACAATCCACATTTTTAAATGTGGATGTAGAAAGTCTTTCTAGAGAAGATATTAGTGGATTCTGGGGCAAAATTAAAAAAGAAAACAAATTGGTTGGATCTACAAGTAGAGCAACTGCAACTGTATCTGACATTAGATTAATTACTAATGAAGAGGGTGCATTAATTGGAAGCATTTGGATAGATGAGGATGATAAATTCTCAACTGGAAAAAGTTTAGTAGATTTAGTTTTAAATGATCCAACATCAAAAGTTCCTGGAGAAATTGCTGATAGTTCATCAAGTGCTATTTTTACAACTGAGGGGACTGAAATTACAACAACTAAAATTACTTACTATGATCCATTAGCACAAACGTTTGTAGTTGAAGATGATAATGGCATTATACCAACTTCTGTTGATGTTTATTTCTACACAAAAGATTCAAACATTCCAATTGAATTGCAGATTAGAGAAGTTTCTTTAGGAACTCCTGGAGGACCTGATAAAGTTATTGTAAATAAAATTTTGTCAGCATCAGAAATTAATACAAGTTCTAATGCTAGTGTTAAAACAAGATTCACGTTTGACACATTAAAGAGATTAGAACCTAATGAATATGCTGTAGTATTGATTTCAGATTCTAATGAATATCAAGTTTGGGTATCTGAATTAGGGTCTGAGGACATTTCTACAGTGAATCTTCCAGCTATAAACAAAGTATTCATTACTAAACAACCTTCTCTAGGAACTTTATTTAAATCTCAAAATGGAACTACTTGGGTTCCAAGTCCTTTAGAAGATTTAAAATTCACTTTAAAAAAAGCAAAGTTCATTACAACTGGAGGAACAGCAAGATTCTATAATACTACAGAGGAATTAGTATCTCCAGAAAATGAACTTCCAACTAATCCAATAACAGCTATCTCTACTTCTGGATCTCCTAACAGTGGGAGACATATTTTAGTATTTCACCCAAATCATGGAATGTATGGATTGAATAATAGAGTTGAGATAACAGGAGTTGAATCTGATGTTTTACCAGAAAAATTAACAGTGGATTATGCAATTACTGATAGTGGAGCAATTTCTGTCGCAAGCACTGCAATATTTGCTACATTTGAAGGATCTCCAGTAAGTAATATTAATCCTGGATATGTTCAGATTTCAAATGAAATTATTAGGTATGAAAATGTTAATGATAATAATCAACTCTTAGATGTTACTAGAGGTGTTTATGGGACATCTCCAAATTCTCATAATGTTAATGACTTAGTTTATAAGTATGAATTTAATAATGTTTCTTTGAATAAGATTAATACCACTCATACTATTTTAACTAATCCAACCCCCACAATAGATTCATATCACATTCAAGTGAGTGCTGGATCCTCATTTACACAAACTAAAACTGCTGGAGGAGATAATGTTTATGCTTCCAAAAATAAACAATTCAGTGAAGTTCAATTGAATTCAGATTCTATAACAACATTTAATAACACTCAAACTTTAGCATCAATAAGATCAATATCATCCAGAAGTGTAGGTGGCACAGAAACTCCTTATGTTGATAATGCAACAGAATCTATTGGAATTGGAAGTGTTACTAAGTTTGATACCGTAAGGATGGTGGCATCTAGACAAAATGAATCTCAATATTTAAATTCAACCAACTTTGTTGGACAAAGATCATTTACTTTAGAGTTAAATTTAAACACCACTGATGTTAATGTTTCTCCAATCATTAATTTAGAACAAAACTTTATAACTACAAAAGTTTATAATGTCAATCAACCAATTGGGATATCTTCTTATGCATCAGACAATAGAGTAAATGCCAGTTCTGATGATCCACATTCATTTATTCATCTATCAAATAGAGTTGATTTGGATCAAAGTGCAGATTCACTTAAAGTATTGTTCTCTGCATATAGAAATGCTGCATCAGACATAAGAGTTCTTTACAAAATTTTCACTAATGATTCTCCAGACGAAGATCAAGTGTGGCAATTATTCCCTGGGTATGATAATTTAGATGTTAATGGAAATGTTATTAATTCTGCTAATAATGATGGAAGGTCTGATGGAAATGTGAGAAGTAGTTTGAATAATGAATTTTTAGATTACACCTATAGCATTGATAATCTTACAGCATTTACTGGATTCCAAATTAAAATTGTTGGGACAAGTACCAATCAAGCATATTCTCCATTAATTAAAGAACTCAGGGTTCTTGCAATAAGATAATGAACTATTATGCTAAAGTTGAAGGTCATTTAAACCTTTTACGAGATTTAAAAACAAATGCCATCATTAATACAGATAAAATTTCTTCAGACCACTATAGTATTGCAAAAAGAAAAAAAGAAGAGGAAAAGTTAAGAGTTGATAAAATAGAAACTGAATTGCTTGAACTTAAATCATCAATAGAAGAAGTAAAACAATTATTAAAGGACATTGCAAATGAATCCTGATGAATTAGAACTTGAAACTATTTCAAAATTATTTGAGTATGAAAAAATTTCAAGGGAACTTGATGCTTGTACTGATATTGATTTGATGAGAAATCTGTGTAAATGTTACGCAAAGTTGTACATGAAGCAAACTGAAGTTGTATCTAACTTTTCTAAAAATCTCTAAATACTTAAAAAGTATAAAATAATGGCAAAACCAGCATCAAGACAAGAATTAATTGATTATGCTTTAAGACAACTTGGTGCTCCTGTTCTGGAAATTAATGTTTCTGAAGAACAGATAGATGATAGATTAGATGATGCTCTTCAATATTTTAATGAGAGGCATTTTGATGGTGTTGAAAAGATGTACTTGAAGTACAAGTTCACGCAAAATGATATTGATAGGGGTAGGGCACGTGGTGGAGCAAAAACTGCTGGCATTGTAACTACAACTGCAACTGGTCCGTTGGGAACTTACAGTTGGGAAGAGAACTCAAACTACATTCCAGTTCCTGACACAATTGTTGGTATAGAAAAAGTATTCAAACTTGATAACAGAACTATCACATCAAACTTGTTTAATGTCAATTATCAGTTATTCTTGAATGATATTTACTGGTTCAGTTCTACTGAACTTGTAAATTATTATGTTACCAAAAGATATCTTGAAGATATTGATTGGATCGTAAACCCACAAAGACAAATTAGATTTAACAAGAGACAAAATAGACTGTATATTGATATGAGTTGGGACACTATTGTGGAAGGAAACTATCTTATCATGGAGTGTTATAGAATTTTAGACCCAGCAAATTATTCTAAAGTCTATAATGATTACTTCTTAAAACTGTATTTTACAGCATCTCTCAAAAAACAGTGGGGACAGAACTTAATCAAATTCCAAGGAGTCAAACTTCCTGGTGGCATTGAACTGAATGGACGTCAAATCTATGATGATGCTGTCAAAGAATTAGAAGATATTAGAATGAGAATGATTAGTGAATTTGAAACTGCTCCATTTGATCTTATAGGATAATATGTTAAATCCATTTTTTATACAAGGCACATCAGGGGAACAAAGTCTTGTTCAGGATTTAATTAATGAACAGTTGAAAATGTATGGCATAGAAGTTTATTATATGCCAAGAGAAATTGTGTCAGAAGGAAAAGTTATGAGAGAAGTTTTATATTCAAAATTTACAAAAGCATTTCCAATAGAAGCATATCTTGCATCATATGAGGGTTTTGATAATAATAGTATTCTCATGAGTAAATTTGGAGTCAAAATTACTGATGAGATGAATTTAATTATTTCAAAAGAACGTTTTGAAACTTACATTGGTGAGTTGATGAAAGACATTGATTTAGTAAAAAATTCTTTACGTCCAAATGAGGGAGATTTAATTTATATTCCATTAAGTGACAGTTTTATGGAAATTAAATATGTTGAAAACAGAAAACCATTTTATCAACTTCAAAAAAATTATGTCTATGAACTAAGGTGTGAATTATATGAACTTGAAGATGAAGAAATTTCCACTACAATTAATGACATTGATAAATCTATAAAAGATCTTCAATATGAGTCAGAGTTAACACTTTCTGGCATTGGAGTAACTGCAACAGCCACAACAACTCTTGTAACAGGTGCTGTTCAAACTGTCACTGTTATAAATGGTGGTCACAGGTATTTTTCAGTTCCTTCTGTAAATATTTCAGCTCCTCTTTCCGGTAAAAAAGCAAGATTAGTTGGGGTTATGACAAACAGAACTGCATTACTAACTTCTAAAAGTTTGAGTAAAATATACATAGAAGATCCTGGATATGGGTATAATCCCAATAGTTTACCCATAATTTCTATTAATGGTGGTGGTGGGTACAATGCATCTGCAATAGTTGGTATTGCAACTACTGGAAGTATTGGTCCAATTGTACTATCAAATATTGGTCAGGGATATGCCACTGAACCTGTAGTTAGTATTTCTGGTCCAGTTGGTAGTGGAATAACTGCAATAGCTAAAGCATTTCTGAATGGAAATGGTGGAATTTCTACTGTTAGAATTATAAATGCTGGCTATGGATATACTCAGGTTCCAACTATCACAATTTCTGCAGGAAGCACAGTTTCTTATGGAAACTATATCTTTAATGAAACTGTAACTGGTTCTATTTCAGGTGCTACTGGATTAGTTAAAAACTGGGATTCAGAAACAAAAATACTTAAAGTCACTGGTTTTGGAACTGCTTTTATAACTGGAGATGTTGTTGTTGGTGCTGCTTCAAGTGCCATGTATATTATTAGAGATAGTGGAGATTTTGAAACTGCTCAAACATATGATTCATCTGATGATATACAAGATGAGTTTGATAGTATAATAGATTTTACTGAAATAAATCCTTTTGGGGAAGTTTAAATTAATAAATAGTATTAATAGAAATTAATAGACGTCATGGCAGTTGGACCACAAGGACCAAGAGGTCCACAAGGATCAAGGGGACCACAGGGAACCATTGGCCCACAAGGTGCTATTGGACCTCAGGGTAGAGTTGGTCCTCAAGGAGTACAGGGTCTTTTAGGAACAAGAGGAGATGTAGGACCTCAGGGTAGAGTTGGTCCTCAAGGGTCTGCAGGTTCTAGAGGACCTCAAGGGTCTGCAGGTTCTACAGGACCTCAAGGATCAAGAGGACCTCAAGGTTCTTCAGGTTCTACAGGACCTCAAGGATCAAGAGGACCTCAAGGTTCTGCAGGTGCTATTGGACCTCAAGGTTCTGCAGGTGCTATTGGACCTCAGGGTAGAGTTGGTCCTCAAGGAGCACAGGGTCTTTTAGGAACAAGAGGAGATGTAGGACCTCAGGGTAGAGTTGGTCCTCAAGGGTCTGCAGGTTCTAGAGGACCTCAAGGGTCTGCAGGTTCTAGAGGACCTCAAGGGTCTGCAGGTTCTACAGGACCTCAAGGATCAAGAGGACCTCAAGGTTCTTCAGGTTCTACAGGACCTCAAGGATCAAGAGGACCTCAAGGTTCTGCAGGTGCTATTGGACCTCAAGGATCAAAAGGACCTCAAGGTTCTGCAGGTTCTCCAGGTGCTCAAGGATTTCAAGGAGTTGGAGGTGGTATTGGACCTCAGGGTAAAATAGGTCCCCAAGGATCACAAGGTGCATCAGGTTCTGCAGGAAATCTTGCAAGAACTACAATAACTGGAACAACAACTTCTATAGCAAATAATGCTTCTGCAAATATTACATTAACTGGTTTCAAGAGTTACTTGTTATCAAAAATTGGAACAAGTCATGCAGCATGGATTACTTTATATGTTTCTGATGCTACAAGAACTGCAGATGCTACAAGAGGTGAGCAAGTTGATCCATTACCAGGGTCTGGAGTAATTGCTGAAATTATCACCACTGCATCAGGAACTGTATTACTTACTCCAGCAACTATTGGATGGAATAATGATGTTCCTCCCAGCGCAAGCATTTATGCAAAAGTCGTTAATAAATCTGGAGCTTCTGCTGCAATAACAGTTACATTAACTGCAGTTCAATTAGAATCCTGATATGGAAAGAGAATACGTAGTCACACTAAAAAATTATGATGATTTAGATTCTTTTTATGATGAAATGGAAACACAGGGAAATTGTTTTCCTCATAGAGTTCCAGAAAGAGAAATTGCATGTGTTAATAAAAGACCTATTAGTAGGAATACACATTACTTATTGACTGACGAAGAAGCAGAAACTTTAAGAAAGGATAAAAGAGTTCTTGCAGTAGAACTTCTTCCATCAGAACTTGGATTAGTACCTACTCCATACTGGAGTCAAACTGCAGATTTTCAAAAAAATTCTACAATTACGAGCACTCAAAAAAATTGGGGATTGCTTAGATGTATTGGAGAACTTGGAAAACCAGCAAGTATTAATGCATGGGCATTTCCTGTTCCCACTGGAGGATCTAGCACATCAATTGCGACTATAAAAACTACAAGTTCTGGAAAAAATGTAGATGTTGTTATTGTAGATTCTCACATTAATCCCCTTCATCCAGAGTTTGCTGTAAATGTTGATGGTACTGGAGGAACTAGAGTCAATCAATTTAATTGGTTTCAATACAGTTCTGCACTAGGTTATACAAGTAATGGTTCTTACAGCTATGCAACTGTATCTTCTAATCATGGAACTCATGTTGCAGGAACTGCAGCAGGAAATACTCAAGGTTGGGCAACAGATGCAAATATTTACAATATGGAATTTAATTATGCTGGGGCAGTTTCAGGAGCTCCAGCTGCTGGTCAAATTACAACAACTGATTGGTCTTTATATATTTTTGATTACTTGCGTCATTTTCATAAAAATAAATCAATTAATGCCACAACAGGAAGAAGAAATCCAACAATTACTAATCACAGTTGGGGATATATAAGATCTTCTATTAGTTTAAGTGGCATTTCCACTGTAACTTATAGAAAAAAGACTACAACTGTTACTGGAACTAATCCTCAAAGAAAGACAACATTAGAAGCAAATGGAGTTCCAGTTCCAACAGGAACATTTCTCTTTGAAACTCCTGCTAGATTTACAGCTTTGGATGCAGATATTCAAGATGCCATAAATGATGGCGTTGTAGTTATTTCTTCTGCAGGAAACAGTTTTTGGAAAATTGATGTTCCTGGAGGAACTGATTATAATAATAGTGTTACAACAACCGGAGGTCTTACAATTTATCATTCTCAAGGAAGTTCTCCAGGGTCTGCTAATAATGTAATTTGTGTAGGATCACTGGGAACTGATCCAGATTTAGAACAAAAATCAGATTTTAGTAATTGTGGACCAAGAGTTAATGTATATGCACCTGGATCTAATATAATTTCATCAG
>Ga0194115_10001845_pt1 | contig 26173 bp, 17 predicted proteins | sample TA2MahsurfametaG_3_FD_148656 | JGI IMG/M metagenome (GOLD analysis project Ga0194115, IMG submission 148656) | Freshwater microbial communities from Lake Tanganyika, Tanzania - TA2015002 Mahale S4 surface | ecosystem: Environmental > Aquatic > Freshwater > Lake | place: Tanzania: Lake... | reverse complement strand
GTTGTTGGTTAGAGCGCCATCCCGGCTCATCGGACTTTTGCTGGCGCCAAGGAAACCGGATTTTCAGGGGGTTGGGCCGGGAGGGGGTTTGGGGAGGCCAAGAAGTCCTGCGTGGTGAAGATCGTGGTGACCGGGTCAGCCGCGGACGGCCCGGAGTGGCAGCAGCATATCCGCACCATGCAGGGGCGGAAGGAGCTGGCGAAGCGGTTCAAGGACACCAAGGACCCGTTCCGCATCGTGATCGTGCGGGATATGTGGCTCACCGGCTTCGACGCCCCGTGCATGCATACGATGTACGTGGACAGCCGATGCAGGGCCACGGGCTGATGCAGGCGATCGCCCGGGTGAACCGGGTGTTTCGAGACAAGCCCGGAGGGCTGGTCGTGGACTATCTCGGGCTGGCGGACCAACTGAAGCAGGCGCTGGCCACGTACACGGAGAGTGGCGGGCAGGGCTCGCCCAGCGTGGACAGGGCGGAGGCGGTGGCCGTGCTGCAGGAGAAGCACGAGGTCATCTGCGGGCTGCTCCACGGCCTTGACTGGTCGGCTTGGGCCACGGGAACCCCGGCGGCCCGGCTCCAGCTCCTGCCGGAGGCGCAAGAGCACGTGCTGGCGCAGGAGAAGGGGCGGGAGCGGTTTGTGGCCGCGGTCACGGACATCTACCGGGCCTTTGCCCTCTGCGCGGCGAGTGACGTCGCGCAGGCGATGCGGGACGACATTGCCTTCTTTCAGGCGGTCAAGGCGCAGGTGGCCAAGCGTTCGGGCTCGGAGAGCCGTTCGCCGGAGGACATGGAGTCGGCGATCCGCCAGCTCGTGTCGCGGGCGATCACGACCGAGGGGGAAATCATCGACGTGTTCTCCGCGGCGGGCATCAAGAAGCCGGACATCTCGATCCTGTCGGACCAGTTCCTCGCGGAGGTCCGGGGCTTGAAGCACAAGAACGTGGCGGCGGAGCTGTTGTCCAAGCTGCTCCACGACGAGATCAAGAAGGGCTCCAAGAAGAACGTGGTCGTCAGCCGGACCTTTGCCGAGCTGCTCCAGCGGACCCTGAACGCCTACCACAACCGGGCGATCGCGACGCAGGAGGTGATCGAGGAGCTGATCCGGATGGCCAAGGACTTCCAGAAGGCGCGAGGCGCCGCCACCACCGAACCCCGGCTGCCCGCGGTCTGGAGTTCCCCGCCGGCCCGCAGCTCCGCCAGCGCCTTGCGCACGGTCTTACGGCTGACGGCGAAGTGCGCGGCGAGTTGGCGTTCACCCGGCAGCGCGCGGTCCCACGGCCGGCCCCCAGGACGGCGAGTCCGGCCGCCTCCGCCACGGCCGCCGGGCCGCGCAGGATCACCCGGCGGTCATCGGCGTTGTCCCAGTTCAGGTAATGCGTGCCCCGGGACCGGCAAACGGTCGTCTTGCCGACCTGCCGGGGCCCGCTCACCCACGCCATCTGCCGGTGCGCGGCGAGGTGCTCCGCGAGGAGGGCGTCATAGACTCGGGGCCGGTGATCCACGTGGACCAAAATCGTGCCCGTCGTAAAATAGTCCAGACCGTTTTACGACGCATCGTAAAATGGTCCACCCGGTTTCCCCGCCCCGGGAAGGCCCCCGCGCCCCGCCAGTGCCTTGACCTCGGCCCCCCGCCCCCCGTGACTTTTCCGCCCGCTCCCCCGGCGCCACCGCTCGCCGGCGCTCCCCTTACCCCCTGGCTTATGCCCCTCCTCTGCCCCCGCCTGCTCGCCCCGCTGCTGCTCCTCGCCGCGCCCCTCGCCGCCCAGACGGCCCCCACGCCGCCGCCCACCGCCCCCGCCCCCGCGCCGGCCGGCGGGACCGTCGTCCTCAACCCCTTCACCGTCGATGCCGGCACCGACACCGGGTACGCCGCCACCAGCACCCTCGGCGGCACCCGCCTGAAGAGCGAGCTGCGCGACGTCGCCTCGCAGATCGACGTGATGACCTCCGAGTTCCTCGAGGACATCGGCGCCCTCACCCTCGACGAGTCACTCCGCTACTCGCTCAACATCGAGACCAGCGACGAGAACTTCTCGCCCGGCACGGACCCGAACACCAACAGCGTCTTCTCCTCCGCCTACGGGAGCCGCACCCGCGGGCTCAGCCGCTCCAACAACACCCACGACTTCTTCGAGACCAACGTCCCGCTCGACACCTACAACACGGGCCGGCGCTTCACCCTCGTCTCCGGCTCCAACGCCATCCTCTTCGGCGCCGGCTTCGCGGGCGGCACCAACGACGTCGCCTTCGACCGGCCCGACCTCCGCCGCTTCTCGGGCGGCGCCGTCGCGCGCGTCGACTCCAACCGCGGCCGCCGTTTCTCCCTCAACCTGAACCAGCCCCTCGTGCGCGGCCTGGTCGGGATCCGCGTCGCCGGGCTCGACGCCAACGAGCGCGACCACCGCGACGGCGTCGGCGCCCGCACCCGGCGCCACTACGCCTCGATCCTCGTGCAGCCCTTCTCCCGCCTATCGGTGCGCGGCTGGTACGAGAAGTACGACTCCCGCCAGCGCAACGCCGCCAACACGCTCACCGGCGACCGCGTCACCCCGTGGCTCAGCCTCCCCGCCCGCCCCTTCCTCAACAACGCCGGCCTCACCGCGGCCAGCACCGCCGCCCAGTTCAACACCGCGCTCGCCGCCGGCGGCCCGGACCTCGCCACCGCCGCCGAACGCCTCAACAACGTCGCCGTCACGCTCGCCTACGGCGCCGACGGCACGCCGGGCGCGATCCGCAACTGGACCAACACCGCCACCTCGCGCCGCCCGCTCGACGGCACCCAGGACCCCAGCATCACCAGCCCCGCCCTCTACCCCCTCGAGGCCAGCGTGCTCGGCAACGCCCTCCAGCGCTGGTGGCGCGGCGACATCCGCGGCGCGCTCTTCGAGTTCAGCCCGCTCCGCGACCTCCACATCGAGGGCGGCCTCAACCGCGAGGTCTTCGACACCCGCTCCCTCAGCTTCATCTCCGGCAACAACGCCGACCTCCGCGTCGACCTGAACCGCTTCCTCCCGGACGGCGCCACGCCCAACCCTAACCTCGGCCGCACCTTCGTCGAGGACGACATCACCGGCAGCGCGTGGCGCAACCACCGCGACGAGCGGCGGCTGCAGGTCGCCTACGGCCTCGACCTCCGCCGCCGCACCGGCTGGACCCGCCACCTCGGCTCCCACCAGTTCGCGGTGATGTACACCGGCGCCGAGAATATGCGGGCGCAGCAGAACACCAACAGCCCGCGGCTCGTGTCCGACAACGTCTTCGAGGGACTCTCCTACCCCGCCGGCACCACCGCCGCCAACGACACCACCCGCAACAGCCGGCGCCTCCGCGCCCGCTTCTACCTCGACTCGCCCGCCAGCCCCTCCGGCGGGAACAGCTCCGTCCGCGCCCCGTTCCAGCTCTGGGGCCCCGAGACCGTCGTGGTCGGCCGCGACGCCCAAGGCCGCGACGTGGTGGTCAACACCGGGATGAGCAGCCCCTACGGCGCCCAGGTCGCCACCTCCAACGGCAAGAAGACCGAGGACGCCGGCCAGTACGCTTGGCAGACCAGCCTGCTCGACGGCCGCCTCAACGTCACCCTCGGTGAACGCTTCTCCCGCGCCGGCTTCTCGCCTTGGGTCGGGCAGGGCGGGACAGCAACGCGCCCGCCGCGCCGCTACAACGCCGACACCCGCGCCTTCGAGGAACCCGTCAACCGCGGCGGGGTGCTCACGTTCGCCAGCACCAACAAGGCCGTCGGCAACGCCGGCTTCGAGCCGTGGGACGTAATGCTGGCGCGCGGCGGCGAGCGCGACTCGCTCGAGGCCGCCTCCCGCTACGAGGTGACCTCGCGCCTGCGAGGCTTTGTCGCCCACCCCTTCGGCCGCCAGGGCTTCCTCAGCCTCCACTACACGGCCTCGTCCTCCGCCTTCGTCGCCGACTTCACCCGCAAGAACCCCTACGGCCAGGAGGCCCAGCTCGATGACGGCACCACGCGCGAGTACGGGTTCTCGCTGCGCTTCCTCGACGACCGGCTCGTGCTCCGCCTGAACGCCTACGAGTCCGTCTACCTCGGCGTCTCCGGCGGCACCGGGGTCACCGTGCCAGCCCCGCCCGCGGTCGGCGGCGCGTCCGGGATGGACCGCACGAACATCCACTGGTCCGCGATCCACCTCGAGAAGTCCGCCCAGAACCACGCCCTGCTCCGCTCCGGCGGCCGCTATGAGACTGCCACCCTCGGCGCCCCCGTGCTCGGCGGCTCGGCCAACGGCATCGCCGCCGACAGCCCCTTCCGCTACCTGCAGCAGGACGTCCTCGCCTGGCCGAGCGACCCGGCCGCGAGCGGCGCCTTCGGGCTCAAGTACACCCTCAACTCGGACCGCACCGCCAAGGGTACCGAGGCGCGGCTCGTCGCCAACCCCGTCCCCGGCTGGAGCGCGAGCCTCAGCCTCGCCCGCAACAACACCCGCAACCAGCGGATCGCCAGCGACTGGTTCAACTTCATCGGCTACCGGATGAAGGACTGGCTCGCGGCCGCGACCGACGCCGCGGTCCCTCAGCGCGGCGGCGGCAACGGGCCCACCCAGTTGCACACCACCGCCACCACCAACGCGAACGAGACGATGCTCGCCTACCTGCGGAGCAGCGCGCTCGGCTGGTTCTTCCTGCGCGAGAGCGAGGGCCAGGCGGCCAGCCAGGAGGTTGAGTGGCGCGGCAACTTCACCACCGCCTACCGCTGGAGCTCCGGGCCGCTCAAGGGCCTCCGCGCCGGCGGCAGCCTCCGCTACCGCGGCGACCGCATCCTCGGCTACGCCAGCCGCTCCGTCGCCGCCTCCGACCTCCGCGATCCGCTCCTCGCGAGCCCCGGCCTGTTCCCAGCGGGCTCCACCGTGACCGTCGCGGACGTGAACCACCCGCTGCTCGGCGGCGCGATGTGGAACACGGACGCCGTGCTCGGCTACACCACCACGCTGCCCGGCCGCCGCGTGCGCTGGGGCATCTCGCTCAACGTCCGCAACCTCCTCAACGACGACCGCCTCATCCCGCAGGCCGGCCTGTCGGCCGCGGGCGTGCCGGTGGTCTTCCAGTTCCCCGAACCGCGGATCTTCCTCCTGACGCAGACCTTCGACTTCTGACCATCCGCCCGGGAACGGAGCCCCGCCAGCGCCGGGGAATTGGCTTCTCCCGGCTGGCCGCGCGCCCTTCACTCCGCCCGCTGATGAAACCCGGCCTCCACCCCGGCGCCACCGGGGAACTCAGTTGGACCGTCGCCCCGACGATGACGCCCGCGAGCCCCGAGCCGCGGCCGGCTCCGGCGGGCGGCGCGCGTGTTTTTGGTTGGGCAAGCGCTGGGCGGGCGGGTAAGTTTAACGTATCACCCCTGCCCCCGATGCGTCCCCCGCTCCTCCGGTTATCCGTCCTCCTGCTCGCCGCCTTCCCCGCGGCCCTTTCCGCCGCCGCCCCCAAGGTGGCCCCGATCCCCAAGGGCGTCCCGCCCGGCGTCTGGGTCCGCGAGGGCTACCGCCTCACCGTCGCGGTCGAGGACCTGAAGATCGCCCGCTTCCTCGCGCTCGGGCCCGACGGCACTCTCTACGTGAGCGTGCCGCGCGAGGGCCGCATCGTGGCCTGCCGCGACCGCGACGGCGACGGCACCTTCGAGGAACGCACCGACTTCGTGGCCGGGCGCGACCCCGCCACCATCCTCCAAGGCGTGCAGTGGCACGACGGCTGGCTCTGGTTCGCCCAGCTCAACGCGATCTCCCGCGCGCGGGACACCAACGGCGACGGCAAGGCGGACGAGGTGGTCGAGGTGATCGGGGCCGACCGGCTCCCGACGGGGGCGCGCGGCGGCCATATGTGGCGGGCGCTCCTGATCCACGGCGGCCGGATCCACACCCACGTGGGTGACCAGACCAACGCCACCAATGAGCCCATCGAGGCCTCCGAGCGGAAGAAGATCTGGACCTTCGCCCTCGACGGCTCCGAAAAGCGGCTCTTCGCGACCGGCGTGCGCAACACCGAGAAGTTCGCCGTGCGCCCGGGGACCAGCGAGATCTGGGGCGTCGACCACGACATCGACAATATGGCGGCGAAGCTCGAGGGCGACCGGACCTTCGGCCAGCCAATCACCGACCACAACCCGCCGGCGGAGCTGAACCATTACGTCGAGGGCGGCTTCTACGGCCACCCGTGGCTGGTGGGAAAGAACCAGCCGAACCTCGAGTTTCTCACCGAGCCGCGCCTGATAGAGTACGCGCAGAAGGCGCGCGTGCCCGCTTGGCTGCTGCCGGCCCATTCCTCGGCGAATTCCCTCACCTTCTACAGCGGCAGCCGGATCCCCGGCGCGCGCGGCGACGCGTTCGTGGCCCAGAAGGGCGGCTGGAACGCGACCGAGAAGGTCGGCTACTGCATCTCGCGCATCCACTTCGAGGATGGCCGCCCGTGGGGTGAGCAGAAGGTCGTGAACTTCCTCCGCGGCGGCAGCGAGATCTTCGGCCGCCCGGCCGACTGCATCGAGGCGCCGGATGGTTCGCTACTGTTCAGCGACGACACTGGCGGCAAGGTCTACCGCTTGGCTTGGGTCGGGAAATAACCGGCGCGTCCCGGCGGTGCAGACCCGGCGGAGGTTGAGATGCCCCGGACTCTCGCGCCCGCCACGGCCCTCCTCGGGCTGATCACGCTGGCCTTCCTCAGCCTCGGCCTGCCCGACGGCTCCTTCGGCGTCGCGTGGCCGCGGATGCACCTTGACCTCGGCCTGCCCCTTGGGGTCGCCGGGGTGCTGACCACCTCGGTGACCCTGCTCGCGGGCGTTTCGGGTTTTCTCAGCGGGCGGATCCTCGCGCGCTGGGGCACGGGCCCGGCGGTGGCCGGCAGTTGCTTTCTCACCGGGGCGGCGCTGCTGGTGGCGGCGGGAGCGCAGGGCGCGGTGGGGCTGGCGGCGGCGGGCGTCTGCCTTGGGTGCGGCGCCGGGGCGGTCGACGCGGGCCTGAACGGCTACGTGGCCCGTCACTATACCGTGCGCCATATGAACTGGCTGCACGCCTGCTGGGGAATGGGCGCCGCGGCGGGACCCTTGGCGGTCGGCTGGGCGCTGACGGCGGGTCACGGCTGGCGACTCGCCTACGTGGTGCTGGGGGGCCTGCAACTGAGCCTGGCCGCCGCGCTGTGGCTCGCGCGGCCGCTCTGGGCCGCGGTGCCTGCACACGATTCGAAGGCTCGGCGGCACCGCGCGGGCGGCGGCGCGCCGCTCGACGTCCGGTCGACGGCCGGCTGGATTTCCCCCGCGCTGCTGTTCCTCTACGCGGCACTCGAGCTCTCCGCCGGCGTGTGGGCCGCGTCGGTGCTGGTGGTGGGCCGCGCGGCGACCCCGGGCGAGGCGGCGTTCGCGACCGCGGCCTACTACGGGGCAATCACCGGCGGGCGGCTGCTCGCGGGCTGGCTGGACGGCGAGCGCGATCCGGGGAGGACCCTGCCTGCGGCGGTGCTACTCGCCCTCGCCGGCGCGGTGGCCTTCGCCCTCGCGCCCGCGCCGTGGGTGGCCACCGCGGGCCTGCTCGCACTGGGCCTCGGCTTCGCGCCCCTCTACCCGACCTTGATGCACGAGATCCCGGCCCGGTTTCGGCCGGAAGACACACCCGTGCTCGTCGCGCGTCAGACCGGCGCGGCGTACCTCGGTGCGGCCGGCGTGCCCGCGGCCGCCGGCCTACTCGCGGCAAAACACCTGACGATCCTGCCCTGGCTGCTCGCCGCGGGCGTGCTGACGCTGCTCGCCGGCCTCCGTTTCCTCGAGGCCCGCACCGGGGCGCGTCGGCCGGGCTGAGGGGCGGCGACGTCTATGGACGCCGCGAAAATGCCCCCGGCCCGGACCAATTCTAGGCCCCCGTCCAGCGTCAGTCGCCGGCGTCCTCGTTGGAAAAGACCTGCTGGACGTCGTCCAGCTCATCGAGCGCGTCGTGCAGCCGCTCCAGCCCCTGCGCGTGCTGGGCGTCGCGGACCAGAACGGTGGCCGTTGGGATGTACGCCAGCTCGGCGCTCGCCGGGCGGATCCCCTTGGCCTCGAGCGCGTGGGAGACCCGGTCGAAGGCGTGGATCCCGCAGCGCACCTCGAAGCCCTGCTCGCTGGTGAGCACATCGTCGGCCCCCGCCTCGAGCGCGAGCTCGAGCAGCGTCTCCTCGGCGGCGGCCTCGCGGGGGATCAGGAACTGGCCCGCGTGGAGGAACTGGAAAGCGACCGCGCCGCTGGCGGCCAAGTTGCCGCCCGAGCGCGCGAAGCAGGCGCGGACGTCCTGCGCTGCCCGCTGCTTGTTGTCGGTGGTGACCTTGACCACGAACGCCACCCCGCCGGGCCCGTAGCCCTCGTAGGTGATCTCCTCGTACACCACGCCGGGCAGTTCCCCGGTGCCCTTCTTGATCGCGCGGTCGACGTTGTCGGCCGGCATATTGGCCTCGCGGGCCTTCAGCACCAGCGTGCGCAGCCGCGCATTGCCGCCGGGGTCGCCGCCGCCCGCCTTGGCGGCAAGTGAGATGTCGCGGGAAAGGCGGGAGAACACCTTGCCCTTGCGGGCGTCGGTGACCGCCTTCAGCCGCTTGACCTTCGACCACTTGTTGTGCCCGGCCATCGCGGGATCACTTGCGGCGGCCCGGGGTGACGTTCTTCACCGGACGCCCCCCCGCGGCGGCCGCGGGGGTCGCGGGAACCTCGTCGGGATCCTTCATCCGATTGACCACGATCTGCTGACCAATGGTGAAGAGGCCATTGACCGTGGAGTAGAGGGCGAGGGCGCAGGAGAAGCTGTAGCAGAAGAGGGTGAAGATGTAGGGCATCAGCTTCATCATCTTCATCTGCAGGTTGTCGACCGAGGGCGACGGCGTGAGGCGCATCTGCACGACCATCGTGGCGCCCATCAGGATCGGCATGATGTTGATCGGCAGGAAGGTGAGCCCGAAGAGGTGGCCGACGGTGTCGGGCGCGGCGAGGTCCTTGGCCCAAAGGAAGGGCTGGAGCCGGAGCTCGGCGGTGCACTGGAGCATCGCGAAGAAGCCGATGAAGAGCGGGAACGTGATGAGGATCGGGATGCAGCCGCCGATCGGGTTGATCTTCCGCTCCTTGAAAAGCTCCATCGTGGCCTGCTGCTGCTTCTGGGGGTTGTCCTTGTACTTGTCCCGGATGGCCTGCATCTCCGGTTGCAGCTTGGCCATCTTCTTGGCCGAGCGGGAGGCCGCGAGAGTGAAGGGTAGGCTGACGATCTTCAGGATCAGCGTCATCAGAATCACCGCGACGCCCCAGTTACCGACCCAGCCGTGGGTGAGGTTAAGGAGGATGTTGAGCAGCGGGGCGACGTAGCCACTGAGGAAGATCCGATTGAAGAAGAATTGGGAGTACGGGAGCACGCGGTCCTCGTTGGCCGCGAAGCCGGAGAGGCGGCGGTACTCCTGCGGGCCGACGTAGAGCAGACCGGAGAGGCTCGCGGAGGCGTTGGCGGCGAGGACCGGGAGGTCGAACTTCGCCGCACCCGCCAGGCCGATGGTGGGCGTGAGGGAACCGGGGAACGGCGGCAGCTCGATCCGGCGCGCGACCACCCCGACGCCGGGCTGCGTGGGCGTGTAGATGCTGGTGAAGAACTGATTCTTCGCGCCGGCCCAGACCACGACGCCGGGGCGCTCGAGGAACGGGATCGCCGGGCGACCGGAGCCGACGAGCGAGCCTAGGCCACCGCCCTCCAGTTCACCGCGCTCGATGAAGTGGGACTCATTGCCGTCGGAGGTGACGACGTTCAGATACTGGCCGATGTCCGCCGCGTCGATCAGCCCCGCCGTGCCCACGCTGAAGGCCGCCTTGCCCAGCGGGGCCGCGACGGCGGTGAGGTTGCGGAAGGTCGTCTCGTGGTGGATGCGGTACGGGTCGGCGCCCTTCTCGTCCAAGCGGAGGAACCGGTACGTGCGAGTGACCTCAAGCCGGCCGTCGAGCAACTGTCGGAAGACGACCTCGGTGGCGGAGGAGCGGACCAGCTCGTAAGTGGCCTGGCGGCCGAGTCCCGGGTAATCGGTGAACGCGAGGATCGGGTCCTCGTGGAGTTGGTTGAATACGTAAGGCTCCGGCTTGCCTTGGACGGCGGCGTAGCGCTTGAAAGCGACATCGCGCACCGCACCGCCGGCGGTGGTGAAGCGGATCGCGATCGAGTCGTTTTCGAGCGTGACCAAGCGGACCTCGGCGGCATCGCGGGCAACATTCGCGATCAGGGAGGGCGGGACGGGGGCGGACGGCGTCGCGGCGGGCGCTCCCGGGGCGGCGGGCGCGGCTTCGCCGAGAGTCGCGGGAGCGGGCGGGGGCGGAGGTGCCGTCGGGGGCGGAGCGGGCCGCGGGCTGAGGAACAAAATGGCGAAGGCGGCGACCAGCAGGATCGCGCCCAACGTGAAATTCTTCTTGTCCATGGAGAGATTAGGCTGCGGTGGTAGCCCGGCAGACGGGCGCGGGGCGGGACCGTGGAAGCGGCACGGGGTCGAAGCCTCCCGGATGCAGGGGCGTGCAGCGGAGGAGGCGGCGGAGGGCGAGGAGGACGCCGCGGGGGGCGCCGTGCAGGCGCACGGCCTCGGCGGCGTAGCAGGAGCAGGAGGGGCTGAAGCGGCAGGCACAGGTGCCAAGGGTGACCACGGGCAGCAGACGCGAAACGGTGAGCTGGTACAGACGGATCAGCAACAGGAGGAGCCGGCCCAGCGGGCCGGGTTGGCCGGGGGCGGTCACGACTTGGCCTCCGGGACCAGCGCGATCCGGCGGCAGGCGTCCGCGAACTGGCGCTCAAGCTCAGGCCAGGGGACCGTGGTCGCGGCGCGGCGGGCGATCAGCAGCAGGTCACAGCCGGCGGGGGCCCCCGCCTGCTGGCGTCGAAATACCTCGCGGAGCCGGCGCTTGGCGCGGTTGCGCACCACGGCGGACCCGACCGCGGCGCGCGACGCCACGACGCACACCCGGGCGGTGGGCGCGCCGGAGCCCGGCTTCCACCACAACGTGAAGGCGCGGCCGTCGAGTCTCCGGCCGCGCTCACGCACCGCCCGGATCTCACCGGGCCGGCGCAGGTGCTGCTTGGGGCAGAATCGCATTAGCCGGCGCGGCCGCGACGCCTCCGTCCGCCCGCAAGCGCAGGCGGCGGGGACAGCCGCAATTAGACGACCGTCAGGCGCTTGCGGCCCTTCAGGCGGCGGGCCTTGATGACCTTGCGGCCGCCCTTGGTGGCCATACGGGCACGATAACCAATCTTACGGGCGCGCTTCTTGCGGTGCGGGCGGAATGTGGGTTGCATAAACGGAAGGACAAAAGGGGTTCAGAAGTGCGGGAGCGCGCGGGGGGTGTCAAGGGCGGGTTCAGCCCCGCGGACCCACTCAGCCCGGCGCCGGGGCTAGGCGCAAGCCCGACCGGGCGACTCCGCCTCATTCGAAAATGAGCCGCGCCGTGGCGACGCCGGGGGTCAGCGCCCGGAGCCGCACCCAGTAAGCCTGGAAACCGTCCGGGAACACCCGCCGCTCCTCGGCGCCGGCCGCCACCTCGACGGTCGCCCACGGCACCCACAGGCCCGTGCCCGCCACGTCCACCTCGACCTCGTAACGGCCGGGACCCGCGCCCCGGTGCGCCACGAACAGGGTTTTCCGGTCAAAACCGGTCATCAGGTAGGGATCCGAGAGCTCCCCGGCGGCGACCGCGGCCTCGCGCCACGGACCGCCCACACCCACCGGCTTGCCCAGCGCCCACAGGTCGTCGACGACCCCCGCCCAGACCGCCCCGCCGCCGTCCGCGGACCGCAGCAGCCGGCCATTGCCCGCCGGGGCGTCCGCCGCGACGCCGGTGATGAGCAGGAGGCCGCGCCAGGTGGCGTAGTCGTGCAGGCGCAGGTTGTGGGTGGCGACCGGCCGGACCTTCGCGATGCCGCCGGCGTTCTCGGCCGGCAACTCGTAGAAGATGCCGCCCGCGTTGAGCAGGTCGCGCTCGGTGCAGACCTCCCGGCAGGCCCGCTCGGGGCCGTGGGGGCCCGCGGCGCGGCGGCCCTCGCGGCCGAAGGGCAGCCGGAATCGCCGGCCCGCCTCATCGGTGTAGATCACGGACGCCGCGTCCTCGCGCACCGCGTCCGCGGGGATCGCCACCTCGCGCGCCATCCACGCGGCCGCGCCGGGCTCGTCGGTGCGCCGCAGTTCCAGATCCTCGCCCAACTCATAGAACGCGTCCCCCGCCGCGAGCGCCAGGGTGCGGCGCCCGCCGCCGCGAGCGTGCAGTAACCCGCCCCGCGGGACCGGCGAATCCTCCCGCGCGAGGCCGGCGAACCGCGCGTCCGCCGCCCCCGCCACCCGCGCGTCGCCGCCCGCGTAGGCGAACCACGCCGTGACCCGCGCGAGGTCCTGGTCGGCGCGCAGGCGGACCCACGCCCCCGCCTCCTCCGCCGCGAACGGGAACCACGCGGCCCCCGCCGCCGGCACCCGCAGGCGCCGCAGCTCGCGCCACGTGCCGTTGCCGTCGCGGTCGACCTCCACGGTCACCGTCACCTCGCGCCCCGCATCGTGCGCCAAGTGGAGGCCGCGCCGGGCGTAGCCGGCGAACAGGAACGGATCCGAGGCCACGCCGGCCCGCACCGGCTCCTCGAGCCACACCGCGCCGCGCCCCAGCACGGGGCCGAGCCGGTCCAGCTCCGCGGGGGCGATGAACCAGAGGTTCGACTGCGACTGGCCCGGCGCCGCGAGGGTGCCCTTGGCGCGCCGCTTGTTGAGGAACTCGCTGCGCGCGGTGTCGTCGCAGCCGAGCACCACGTGGTCGCCCCAGCGCGCGAAGTCGCCGAGCACCTTCAGGTAGTTCGAGCGCGGCGCGAGGCCGGCGGACCGTCCGGGCGAGAAACCGCGGGGGAAGCGCCAGAACGCCCCGTGCATCGTCATCAGCAGGTCGTCCTCGCCGATCTCGCGGATGCGCGGCCACTCGGTGTTCCAACCGTGGGCGCCGTCGTAGGAGTGGCTCGACTTCGGCAGGCGGTAGGCGTGCCAGCGACCGGCCTCGAGGACCATCAGGATCAGCGAGCGGTGGTCCCAGCCGATCGTCCACAGCGGGTCGGTCGCGGGATTGGTCGCCCCGAGGATCCCGCCGGGGCCGGTGACCTCGGTGAACTGGTTGCGCCGGACGACCGTCCACGCGTCGGCGCGGCCGTCCCAGCTCGCGAGCACGCCGGAGGGCGTCTCCGGCCGGGTGCGGGCCGCCGGGCCGTGCTCGCCGTTGTTGGCGTACACGAGCACGCCCTGCCCGGAGTACAGCCCCTTGCCGTGGTAGCCGGGCAGCGCGGCGCGGCGGAAGTCGCCGGGCACGGCCTCGTCGCGGAAGAGCTCCGTGACCGCGAGGGTGTGGACGTCCACCTCGTAGAGCCCTTCCTCCATCGAGGCGTAGTAGACCTTGTGGGCAGGGTCGCTGAGGTGGCGCGCGGTGCCGGTGGGCCGGCCGAACATCGCGGTGTAGGGGATCACGCGGACCCGGCCGGCGGCGTCGATCGCGTAGGGCCCGATGAAGAGCTGGCGCGACTCGCGGTGGATGAGCCGGTTGGCCGGCGTGCCGCCGATGCTCTCCGGGCGGATGATCTGCCGCCGGTCCGGCGTGATCTCATAAAGCTTGTCGGAGGAACCCTTGGGGTTGTGCGGCGAGTAGGTAACCACCCACAGGCGGTCCGCCCACGGCACGACCGCGCCGGTGCCGCACTCGTTGCCGTCGTTGAACATCGCCAGCCACGGGTCGATGCCCGCGATCTCCCGCGGCGCGGCGGCGGCGCCCACGGTGGCGGCGGCAAGGAACAGCAGCGGCAGGAACGGGGCGAGGGGGCGAACGAAACGCATCGCCCCCAGCAGAAACGTGCCGCCGTCGCGAAAGCCAGCCCAACCCCGCGCTCCACGCTTGGCCCAGCCCGCGTCGCCTGCCATTCCTCGAACACCCCGATGCACCCCCGCCCTGCCCTCCTGCCCCGCATCCTGTTCCTCGCTCTCACCCTCGCGGGCACCACGCACATCGTCCGCGCCGCGACCCCGCCCCCGCCGCCGCCCGGGCCGGGCGACCGGATGTTCGCGGAGTACTTCCGCGCGGAGACCGCCCGCCTCGCCCGCGACCCGCTCGCCGGCATCCCCTCGGCCGCGGCCTGGCGCGAGCGCCTGCCCGCCGCCCGCGCGGAGCTCCAGGAGATGCTCGGCCTGCTGCCGTTCCCCGAACGCACCCCGCTCCAGGCGACCATCACCGGCCGCCTCGAGCACCCGGAGTTCATCGTCGAGAAGCTCCACTTCCAGTCCCTGCCCGGGCTCTACGTCACCGCCAACCTCTACCTGCCGCGCGCGCGTGGCGAGCGGCGGCTCCCGGCCATCCTCTACGTGTGCGGGCACGCGGTGGTGAAGGAGGGCGGCGTCAGCTTCGGCAACAAGGCGGGGTACCAGCACCACGGGGCGTGGTTCGCGCGCCACGGCTACGCGTGCCTCCTGATCGACACCATCCAGCTCGGGGAACTCGAGGGCGTCCACCACGGCACCCACCGCCTCGGCCTCCACGCGTGGAACGCGCGCGGCTACACGCCAGCGGGCGTCGAGGCCTGGAACGGCATCCGCGCCCTGGATTACCTGCAGTCCCGCCCCGAGATCGACCCGGAGCGCATCGGGATGACCGGCCGCTCCGGCGGCGGCGCCTACACCTGGTACACGGCGGCCCTCGACGAGCGTGTGCGCGCCGCCGTGCCCGTCGCCGGCATCACCGACCTGCACGACCACGTCGTCGACGGCGTGATCAAGGGGCACTGCGACTGCATGTTCCCGTTGAACTCGTCGCGCTGGGACTTCGCGGCCGTCGCCGCGCTAGTCGCCCCACGGCCGCTGCTGATCGCGAACACGGACAAGGACCCGATCTTCCCGCTTGAGGGCGTGCAACGCATCCACCGCGCGGTGGCCGGCGTGTACCGGCTGCTGGGCGCATCCGACCGTCTCGGGCTGCTCATCACGGAGGGCCCGCACAAGGACACGCAGGACCTGCAGGTGCCCGCCTTCCGCTGGTTCAACCGCTTCCTGAAGGGCGAGGACCCGCCTATCCGCGTCGCGGCCGAGAAGCTGTTCGCCCCGCGCGACCTGCGGGTGTTCCCGGTGGGCGGCCACCCGGCGGACGAGCGCACCACAAAAATCCACGACAGCTTCGTGCCGCTCGCGGCCCTGGCGCTCCCCGCCGATGCCGCGGGGTGGACCCGGCAGCGCGACGCTTGGCGGGAAGCGCTGCGCACGCGCGTCTTCGCCGGCTGGCCCTCTGCCGCCGAGGCCGGCGCACCCGACCTCCGCCCGACCGGAGGGCGCGAGGTCGCGGGTCGGGTCGAGACCACTTGGGAATTCACCAGCCAGGGCGTGGTGCGCCTGCCGCTGCGGGGCCACTCGCGCGGGCAACCCGGCTCGGCCCCGCGCGTGCTGGTACAGGCCCTCGACGAGGCGGCGTGGGCCGCTGGTGGCCTCGCGCCGGAACTGGCCGCCGCCGTGGACCGCGGCGAGCTGGAGGTGCTGCAACTCGCCCCGCGCGGCATCGGGCCCACCGCGCCCACCGCCCCCGCCGCGGAGCAGAACCAGTTGCGCCGCCGCCATCCGCTGCTCGGGCAGACCCTCGAGGGGATGCGGGTGTGGGACATCCGCCGCGCCGCCGAGGCCGTGCGCGCCGCGCCCGCCTACGCCGGCAAACCCCTCGCGCTCGCCGGGGTGCGCGACCAGGCCGTGAACGCCCTCTACGCCTCGCTCCACGTCGACGGCCTCGCCGAGGTCGAGCTGGAGGCGCCGCCCGCCTCGCACCTGCGCGGCCCGGACTACCTGCACGTGCTGCGGTTCCTCGATGTGCCGCAGGCCGTCGCGCTCGCCGCCGAACGCCAGCCGGTGCGCCTCCGCGGCGCCAACCCCGATGACTGGTCGTGGCCCGCGCGCGCCGCGGCCCACCTCGGCTGGCCCGCCGACCGCCTGCGCTGAAACCGCGCGGCCCGCGGCCGGAAAGCGTTTGCCCCCACCGCGGCCGCGACCCTTCCCTTCCCCCTCCGACGCGGACCCGCCGCGCCACCCCTCCCCACCCCGCCCGACCGATGCGCCCCGCCCTGCTCCTCCTGCTCGCCCTCACCTCCGCCACCTGGGCGGACACCCCGCGCCCGCTCCACGACGGCCGCTCGCTCGCCGGCTGGACCGGACCCGCCGCCTGGCGCGCCGCCGGCGACGGCCTCGCCGCGGACCTCGCGCCGGCCGGCGGCGGCGCCCTCCGCTGGAGCGGTGAGGTGGGCGACTTCGAGCTCGACGCCGAGTTCCGGCTTGCGGGCGGGGCCGGCGCGCGCGCCGCGCTCGCCTTCCGCACCGGCGGGACCGGCGGCTACCGCGTCGAGCTGGACCCGGGCGCGGTCTGGCTCGGGCGCCTGACCCGCGAGACAAGCGGCGAGCTGCTGGCGGAACGTGGCGAACGCGGCGCGATCGCGCCGGACGGCCGCCGCTGGCGCGAGCCGTTCGGCGAACCCGGCAACTTCGCGGCGCTGCTGCGGGCCACGCCCGCTTGGAACACCCTGCGCGTCGTCGCGCGGGGCCCGCACCTCGAGACGTGGGTCAACGGCGTGCGCGTGGCGGTGGCCGACGACCACCGCTCCGGCGCGGCGGCGCACCACGGCGGGCTCGCCCTCGTCGCGGAGGCGGGGCCCGGCACGATCGAGTTCCGCGCCCTGCGTCTCACCGACCTCGGCCGCAGCCCGCTGCCACCCGCGGCGACCGCGGCGGCCGTCGCGACGGAGCCCGCCGCCGGCCCGAATCCCGGCATCGGCACCACGCGGCGCAACGGCGATCCGCCGCTGAAGCGCACCCCGGGCGTCGACGACACCACCCGCCTCGTCGCGAGCCCCGTGCTCTGGCACCTGCGCGGCAACCAGGCGCCCGCGAGCCCCGTGGCCAACCCGGGCGGCCAGCGCGTCGCCACCGGCTTCCGCCTCGTGCACGGGTTCCAAGCCGACCTGGTCGCGGCGGAGCCCGACGTGCGCCAGCCGATCGCCTTTGCCTTCGACGCGCGCGGCCGCCTCTGGATCGCCGAGGCGCACTCGTACCCGAACCGGCAGCCCGAGGGCCAGGGCCGGGACCGCGTGATCATCCTCGAGGACGCTGACGGCGACGGCCACTTCGAGACGCGCCGCGTATTCCTCGAGGGCCTGAACCTCGTGAGCGGCCTAGAGGTCGGCTTCGGTGGCGTCTGGATCGGCGCGGCCCCGCACCTGCTCTTCGTGCCCGACCGCGACGGCGATGACCGGCCGGACGGCCCCGCGGAGGTGTTGCTCGACGGCTGGGGCTGGCAGGACACCCACGAGACCCTCAACAGCTTCACCTGGGGCGTCGACGGCTGGCTGTACGGCTGCCACGGCGTGTTCACCTTCTCGAACGTCGGCGCGCCCGGCACCTCGGCCGCGCAGCGGCAAAGGATCCGGGCCGGCGTCTGGCGCTACCACCCGGTGCGGCGCGCGTTCGAGGTCTTCGCCCACGGCGGCAGCAACCAGTGGGGCCTCGATTTCAACGCCCACGGGCACCTGTTCATGACCCATTGCCGGAGCTTCCACGGCGGCGGCGGCACGACCCACGTGATCCGCAACGGCCACTACTGGAACCAGGCCAACAACGACTACGCGCCGTGGATCTCCAACCGCAGCCCGGACTTCGCCCCCGGCCTGCGCAACTTCCTGCCCTCCTCCGCCCGCTACGACAGCGGCGAGGGCGGCGCCGGCAAGCCCGGCACCTCCGCGGTCTACGGCGGCCACTCGCACGTCGGCACGATGATCTACCTCGGCGACAACTGGCCCGCGGCGTACCGGGACAGCCTCTTCACCCACAACCTCCACGGCCATCAGATCAACCACCAGGTCAACGTCCGCACCGGCTCCGGTTACGAGACGTTCCACGGCGGCCACGACGTCCTCTTCTCCCCGGATCCCACCTATCTGCCCGTCGACCTCCAGTACGGGCCTGACGGCGCCGTCTACGCGATCGACTGGAGCGACACTCAGCACTGCCACAACCCGCGGGACGAGATCTGGGACCGGACCAACGGCCGGATCTACCGCGTCGCTTGGGCCGCGACCTGGCGGCCCGCGCGGGTGGACCTCGGCCGCCTCGACGACGCGACGCTCGCCGCCCTCCACGGCCACGCGAGCGAGTGGCACGTGCGCACCGCCCGACGGCTCCTGCAGGAACGCGCAGCCCGCGGCGCCCTCGCCACCGCCGCCCTCACGGACCTCCGCGCCCGGGCCGATGACCGCGCGGCTCCCGTGCCCCGACAGCTCCGCGCCCTCTGGACCCTCCACGCCACCGGCGCCCTCGACGCCGCCCGCCTCACTGCCGCCCTCGCGCATCCGGACGACGCCGTGCGCGCTTGGGCGGTGCATCTCGCCACCGAGCAACCCGGCCACCCGGCCATGCCCGCGGAAACCTTCGCCCGCCTCGCGGCCTCCGATTCCTCCGCCCACGTGCGCCTCGCCCTCGCCTCCGCCGTCCCCGCCCTGCCGGCGGACGCGCGCTGGCCCGTCGCCTCCGCCCTCGCGCGGCGATCCGAGGACGCCACCGACCGGTTCCTGCCGCGCCTCGTCTGGTCGGCGCTCGCGCCCGAGGTCACCGCCGACCTGCCCCGCGCCTTGGCCCTCGCGAACGAGACCGCGCTCCCGGTGGTGGCAGACTCCCTGCGTTGGTTCGCTGCACGCCAGCCGGCGGGCCGCGAGGCCCTCGCGGCGGAGGTCGCGGCCGGCGGCTCCGTGCGCACGCTGCGCGTGCTCGCCTTCGCCCTCGAGGCCGAGGCCGGGCTGCCGATGCCCGCGGCTTGGCCCCGCCTTGCGGCGCGCTTCGCTGGCGCCGCCGACCCGCACGCGCGCGACGCCGTGGAACAGCTGGCCGCCCTCTTCGGCGACCGCTCCGTGCTCGGCCCGGTGCGCGCGCGCCTCGCCGACCGCAACGTCCCCGCGGCCGAGCGGCGCCGCGCCCTCGACCTGCTGCGCCGCACGGGCGATCCTGGCGCCGTACCGCTCCTTGCGGAATTGCTGGGCGACCCGGACCTGCGCGCAGCCGTCATCCCGCTGCTCGGCGCGGCCCCCGACGCCCCCGCGGCCGCCCAAGCCCTGCTGGGCGCGTTTCGCGGCCTCGGCTCCGCCGAGCGCAACGCCGCGCTGGCCGTCCTCACCGGGCGCACCGAGCTCGCGCGCGCCCTCCTCGGCGCCGTCGCCGCGGGCTCCTTCGACCGGCGCGACCTCACCGCCCTCCACGCCCGGCAGCTGCGGAAGCTCGGGGACCCCGAGGTGAACCGCCGGCTGGAGGGAGTCTGGGGCCGGACTGCCGAGGCCTCCACCGACGCGAAGGCCACCATCGCGCGCCTGCGCGACACGTTCCGCAACGCACCCGTGTGGGCCTTCGATGCCGCGGCGGGCCGGCGCACCTACGAGCGCCTCTGCGCCGCGTGCCACGTCTCCGGCGGCCCCGATGCCGGTCGCCTCGGACCCGACCTCGCCGGCACGTGGCGCCACGGCCTCGATTACTTTCTTGAAAACATCGTCGACCCAAACGCCGTCGTGGGCGCGGCCTACGAGCTGCACGTGCTGACGCGGCGCGACGGCACGGTGGTGTCGGGGATGATCGACCGCGAGTCGGAGACCGCCGTGGTGGTGCGGACCGTGGCGGAGACGGTGACCATCCCGCGGGCGGACATCCGGGAGCGGCAGCGGACGACCCAGTCGCTGATGCCGCCCGGCCTGCTCGAGGCGCTGCCGGAGCGGGAGGCGGTCGAGCTCCTGAAGTACCTCACCGAGCCGCGGTGAGGCGCGTCAGCGGGTGGGCCGGAGCTGGAGCAGCACGTTGGCGGCGGTGATAAGCGCGCCGCCGACGAGCAGCCCAGCTGTGAGTGTTTCGTTGGCGTAGGAGATCCCAGTCCAGGCTGACAGCCAGCCCGGGAGGAAAAGGGCGAGGCCGGCGGCGAAGACGGGCTCCACGCAGTAAAGCAAGCCGGCCTCGGTGGCGGAGATGCGCGGCTGGAAGGCCGTCATCAGCCCGAAGGCCCCGAGGGTGCAGAAGACGGTGAGCGCCGCGGTGAGGCCGAGCCAGGCGGGCGACTGCCAAGGGCGAAGGAGCGCGGCGGCCTCCGGCGCGAGGGCGAATGCGAGGGCGGCGAAGACCACGGCCTTGGTCGCGAACATCACGAACGTGATCGGCAGCGTGCGGTTGCCCGCGAATTCCGCGCGCTCAAGGGTGAGGATCTGGACCATGAAGAAGACGGAGCAGAGCAGCGTCTCGGCCTCGCCGCGGCCGAAGTGCAGCGGGATCTCGTTGGGGGCGAATGGGTGGAAGCCGCCGAGCACCGCGACGCCGGCCAGCACGAGGCCGCCGGCCAGCCAGACGAGCGGCGCGGGCAGGCAGCGGACGCGCCACGCAATCCACGCCGGGATCAGGACCGCGTAGAACTGGGTGAGGAAGGCGGAGGTGCTCGCGGCCGTGTACTGCAGCGCGTCGGTCTGGAGCAGCATCCCCGCAGCGCCGGAGAGCCCGAGGATCAGCCCCTGGCGCCACTCGGCGGCGGTCGCGCCGCGCAGCACCCCGGGGCGGAACGCGAGGAGCAAGAGCGTCGCGAGCAGGAAGCGCGGCGCGACGGTGCAGACCGCGAGCACCCACGGGCCCGCTCCCGGCAGCAGCTCCGCCTGCAGCAGGCCGGTCACCTTGACCAGCGGGAAGCTGAGGCCCCAGAGCAGGTTCGCGAGCAGCAGCATCGCGATCGCCCGGGCGCGGACGGAGGGGGCGGGGGAAAACACGGCAAAGAAAAGCCGCCGCGAGGGGACTCGCGGCGGCCGAGGAAACCGGGACTCGGGTGCCTTACTTCAAGTTCTTCGAGACGAGCTTCGTCATCTCGAACATCGAGACCGCAGACTTGCCGCCAAAGACCGCCTTGAGAGCGTCGTCGGCGTTGATCTGCGTCCTCACCTTCTTGTCTTGGAGGCCCTTCTTCTTGATGTACGCCCAGAGCTTCTTGGTCAGCTCAGTGCGGGGGAGCGGGGCGGCGCCCACGACAGCGGCAAGCTTGTCGTTGGGAGTCACCGGCTTCATGAACGCGGCGTTCGGCTTACGAGCGGTCTTCTTGGCCATGGTATTTGGTTTTGATTTTGGGTTTTTCCCTCTGAAACGAACACCGTTCTAGAGGGAACGCGCGGCGCTTGCCTAGGAAAATCTTTGCCCCCGCCGCCGGGGACTCCGGCCGCGGCAGGCTTGGCGGCGGCCCCCAGGTTGCGCCAACCTCACCCCGATGCCCTCCGCCGCCGCCCGCGATCACTCCCGCGCCGTCCTCCAACTGGCCGGCGCTGCCGTGTGCTGGAGCTTCGCTGGCGTGCTCATTAAGGCCGTCGCCGCCACCTGGCCGGGCCTCGCCGTCGCCGGAGGCCGCGGCGCCGTCGCCGCCATCTTCCTGCTGCTGACCAACCGTGGCCTGCGCTTCCACTGCTCGCGCGACCAGATGATCGGCGCCCTCGGCTACGCGGCCTGCACGATCACGTTCTGCACCGCGACGACGATGACGAGCGCCGCCAACGCCATTCTGCTCCAGTACACCGCGCCGGTGTGGGTCGCGCTCCTCGGCGCCTGGCTGCTGCAAGAGCCGGCCACGCGGGTGGACTGGCTGACGATCGCCGCCGCCCTCGGCGGGATGACCCTCTTCTTCCGCGGGAGCCTCGCGCTCGGCCACCTCGCGGGCGACCTGCTCGCGCTGCTCAGCGGCGTCTGCTTCGCGGCGATGACGATCGCCCTGCGGCGCCAGCGCGACGGCTCGGCGGTGGAGTCGATCATCCTCGGCAACGCCCTCGCCTTCGCCTTTGGCCTACCGTGGATCGTCGCTGCGCCACCGCTCCCACCGGCCGGTTGGGCCGCGCTGCTCGCGCTCGGCACGGTGCAGCTCGGGTTCTCCTACTGGCTCTACGCGCGCGCCATCCGGCACGTCACCGCCCTCGAGGCCGTCCTCATCCCGGTGATCGAGCCGGTGCTGAACCCGGTGTGGGTGCTGCTGTTCGTCGGCGAGCGGCCCTCGGGCTGGGGCCTCGCCGGCGGCGCGATCGTGCTCGGCGCGGTCACCGCCCGGGCCGTCGCCTCGATCCGCGCTCGCCGCCGCGTCTGATTTCCAGATGAAAGTCCCGCTCCTCCTGCTCGCCGGCTCGCTCGTCGCGAACGCCGCGCTGCTCGCCACCCTCGCGCGGCGCCCCACGCCTCCGCCCCCCGCCTTACCCGCGCCCGCGCGGCCCGCCCCGGCGCCCGACTCGGCGGGGCGCCTCCGCGCCGCCCTCGCCTCCGGCCAAGCCCGCGACCTCGAGGCCGCCGGGCTCGACCCCGCCGCCGCGCGCGACCTCCTCCTGGGACGTCGCCTCGCCGCCGTCCTCCAGCGCCCCCGGCCCGCCGGCGGCGAACGCTGGTGGCGCGCCGACCCCGCCATGGGCCAGCACCGCGAGCAGCTCCGCCGCGAGCTCGGCGTGATCCTCGGCGAGGCCCTCGGCGACGACGCCGGGCTCGCCGGCCCGGGCCTCGACTTCCTCCCGCCCGCGAAGCAGGCCGCCCTCCGCCGCATCGACCACGACTACGCGGACCTCCGCGCCCGCTTCGGCACCGGCGGCATCGTGCTTCCCGCGGACCAGGAGCGCCTCCGCCTCCTCGCGGCCGAGCGCGAGCGCGATCTCGCCGCCCTCCTCTCCCCGGAGGAGCGCGCCGCCTACGACACGCGGTTCTCGCCCTCCGCCGCCGTCGTGCGCGCCCGCTACGGCGAGGGCCTCGAGACCGAGGAGGAATTCCGCCGCGTCTTCGCCCTCCAGCGCACCTTCGACGCGCGCTTCCCCCCGGAGACGGCCGCCACGCGCAACGACCCCGCCGGGCGCCAGCAGTTCGCCGCGGCCCAGCGCCAGCTCGAGGACGACGTCCGCGCCGCCCTCGGCGAGGCCGCCTACGCCCGCGTGCGCCGCACCCAGGACGGCGACCTGCGCAACCTCGAGGGCCTCGCCACCCGCCTGAACCTGCCGACCGACACGACCGCCCGGCTCGCCGCCGCGCGCGAGAACTTCGCCACCGCCTCGCAGCGCGTGCAGGCAGACGCCTCCCTGCCCCCCGACCAGCGCCGCGCCCGCGTGCAGGCGCTCGCCGCGGAGGCGCGCACCACCCTCACGCAGACGCTCGGCCCCGAGGCCGCGGAGGCCTACGCCCGGCAATCGCCCTGGGTGACGATGCTCCAGGGCGGCCTCGCGTTCAGCCTGACGCCCCCCGCCGACCTACCCGCGCGCGCCCAGGGAATGAGCGTGTTCCCCGTGCTGCCCGCCGGCGCCAACGCGGCCGGAGCGGTCCGCCAGGCGTTCATCACCGAGTCCGCCGAGGGCGGCGCGGGTGGCAACCGGATGGAGGTGCGCGTGCTCAACTTTTCGACCTCCGGCGCGGCGCCCGCACCCAACGCCCCCCCGCCCTCCGGCGGGACACAGATACTGGTCACCCCGCCGCGGCCCTGAGCCGGAACGGCTGAGCGAACGGGCGCGGCTCACTCGTCCTCGGGCCCGCCCACGACCAGCAGGCGCACCGCGTCGAGCCGCAGCCGCGCTTGGCTGATCGCCTCGCCGATCCGCCGGCGCTGCTCCGCGGCAAGCTCGATTTCGGCGGGCCGCACGGTGTCGTTGATCCGCCGCAGGCTCTCCAGGCGCGCCACGCCCTCCGCGAGCACGGTGTCTGCCCGCGCCGCGGCCGCCGCCCGCAGGCCCGCCGCGACCGCGTCCGCCCGGGCCTCGGCCGCCTCGAGCATCGCGCGCAGGAGGTCGCCGTTGAAGCCGGGCCGCTCCAGCAGCGGCCGGAGCTCCCGGTCCAACGCTTCCGCCGCCACCGCCGCCGCCGGGTGTTCCGCGGTGCGGTCGCGGCCGCGGAGATCCACGACCACGCGCACCGGCGCGGGCGCGAGGAACTCGTCCACGTGCCACCGCGCGTCCGCGACGGTCTCCAGCACGAACAGCACCTCGAGCAAAAGGTCCGGCTCGTCACCGGGCAGGCGCGCGCAGGCGGCGGTGCCGGCGGGCGACTCGAGCAGCAGGTCGATGGTGTCGCCCATCAGCGGATGGTCCGCGGTGAGGAAGCGGAGATCCTCGCGCGCGAGGGCGCGGCGGCGCTCGAAGGTCGCGAGCATCCCTTCGGCGGGGAGCGAGGGGAAGCCCTCGACGTAGGCGTGGCTCGGATCGAGGAAGAGGTCGCCCTCCTCGTGCTCGCGGATGCGGACGCCGAAGTGGTCGAGCAGCTCGACGAGGAAGCGCCGGGGAAACGGGTCCGCGTCGGCGGCCCGCACCTTGGCGACGACGGCCGCGGCGGCCTCGCGGTCGAACGAGCGCAGCTCGAGCAGGCGGTCGCGCCCGCGCTGGAGGCGTTCGCGCAGCGCGGCGCGGAAGGCGGCCGTCTCGGCGACCAGCGCGGCCAGTTCCCGCGGGCCGGGCTCGCCGTCCGGCGCGTAGGCCGTGGCGAGGTCGACGAGGCGCCCGCGGAACTCCGCCTCGTACTCGTGGCCGCCGTGCACCGGCGCGGCGAAGGCGTCGAGCCCCTGGTCGTACCAGGTGGCGAGGACCTCGCCGGCGCCGCCCGCGAGGTACGGGACGTGGATGTGGACGTCGGCGCCCTGGCCGATGCGGTCGAGGCGCCCGATGCGCTGCTCGAGGAGCGCGGGGTTGAGCGGGAGGTCGAGGAGGATCAGGTGGTGCGCGAACTGGAAGTTGCGCCCCTCGCTGCCGATCTCGGAGCTGAGCAGCAACTGCGCGCCGTCCGGCTCGGCGAACCAGGCCGCGTTGCGGTCGCGCTGCACCAGCGGGAGGCCCTCGTGGAAGAGGGCGACCTTCGCGCTGATCACCTCCTGCAGCGCGGCGGCGAGGGCGAGCACCTTGCGCTGGGAACGGCAGATGAGGAGCGCCTTGGCGCCGCGCTCACGCCGGAGGAAGGCGGCCAGCCAGGCGACGCGCGGGTCGTCGCGGAAATTCGGGCGCAGGTCCGCGTCCTCCCCCGCCGCCTCCGCCCGCAGCTCGCGGGCCAGGCGCGCGTGCACCACCACCGACGCGCCGTCGACCGGGGCCGGGCAGTAGCGGCGGCGCGGGAATCCGGTCATCGCCGCGCGGGTGTTGCGGAACACGACCCGGCCGGTGCCGTGCTGGTCGAGCAGCGTGCGCAGCAGGGCCTCGCGGGCCCCGGGCCGGCCCGCCGCGAGCTGGTCGAGGTGGCGCGCCAGGGTCTCCGAGTCGCGGTCGAAGATCTGCCGCAGCGCCGTCCGATCCGCCGCGGTGAGCGGGCGGCCCTCGATCACCTTGCCCGCCACGTCGGCCACGCGCGCGTAGCCCTCGGCCTCCGCCTCGAAGCGCGCGAGGTCGGCGAAACGCTGCGGGTCGAGCAGGCGCAGGCGCGCGAAATGCCCCGCCACGCCCAGCTGCGTCGGCGTCGCCGTCAGCAGCAGCAGGCCCGGGGCCGCCGCCGCCAGCTCCTCGACCAGCGCGTACTCGGGGCTCGCCGCCTCCGGGGACCACGCGAGGTGGTGCGCCTCGTCGACGACCACCACGTCCCAGCCCGCCGCCACCGCCTCCGCCCGCCGCCCGGGCAGACCCGCGAGGAAACTGACGCTGCACAGCACGAGCTGCGCGCCGAGGAACGGGTTGCGCCCCGGGTCGCTCGCCCCCGCGGCCTGGCAGCGCGTCTCGTCGAGGATGCTGAACCAGAGGTTGAAGCGCCGCAGAAGCTCGACGAACCACTGGTGGGTGAGGGCCTCCGGCACGAGGATCAGCACGCGCCGCGCCCGGCCCGTCGCCAGCAGCCGCTGCAAAATGAGGCAGGCCTCGATCGTCTTGCCCAAACCCACCTCGTCCGCCAGCAGCACGCGCGGCGCCTGCCGCCCCGTGACCTCGGCCAGAATGTGGAACTGGTGCGGGATGAGGTCGATGCGGCCCCCGAGGAAGCCCCGCACCTCCGACTGGCGGAACCGCGCCCGCGCCTCCAGCGCCCGCCGCCGCAGGTCGAAGGTGTCCGCGTCGTCGGCGTCGCCGGCGAGCAGCCGCTCGTGGGGCCGGCTCACGCTCGTCGCGTCCGCGATCTCGTCCTCCCGCAGCCGCCGGTCCGCGCCGACGTAGGTCGCGAGGCCATCGGTCTCCTCGACCGCGGTGA
>Ga0194115_10001842_pt1 | contig 26179 bp, 44 predicted proteins | sample TA2MahsurfametaG_3_FD_148656 | JGI IMG/M metagenome (GOLD analysis project Ga0194115, IMG submission 148656) | Freshwater microbial communities from Lake Tanganyika, Tanzania - TA2015002 Mahale S4 surface | ecosystem: Environmental > Aquatic > Freshwater > Lake | place: Tanzania: Lake... | reverse complement strand
TTTTCTGATGAAGAAAAACTAGAACACATGGTATCCTTAACTGGTGTGTATCCAATCAATATGGTTATGACTCCTGAAATTTTTAAAAGATTGGAAGAGAAATATATTCCTGCAATTGGCGATTATGATCCACAGCTTGGTGAAGTAGTCTGGTTTATTCCACGCAGTATTGAAGAAAAGAAAACAAAGAATGGTAAACTTTATTGGATTATGAGCGTCACCGATAATACCAATAAGATAACAGCAATTAAATGCTGGGGCATAGATCCAGCAAAAGATAAAGTATGGACAAATAGACCATATCTTGCTAAACTAGAATATGACGAACAATGGGGTTGGAGTACACGTAGCATTAGACATACATTTAAATTATTAGGATAAAGGATTAATATGATTATTTTACAATATAAGAAGCTAACTGACTCTGCTAAAGTTCCTACAAAAGCACACTATGAAGATGCCGCATATGATTTATATGCTGATACTCCAGATAATGATGTATTAATTTCTCCCGGTCAAACAAGAATTGTTCAAACTGGTATGGCAATAATGCCACCAGCTGGATGGTGTTGTGATATACGAGGACGTAGTGGTATGAATAGTAAAGGTAAATTTGTAGTACTTGGTTTAGTTGATTCTTATTATACTGGCCCTTGGGGAATAGTTATTCACAATGGTACAAGCGAAACGGTGGCAATCAAACATCATGATAAAATTGCTCAATTTACTGTTAATAGAGTTAATGAAAGTACTTTAAAATTAGTAGAAGAATTTAATGTTCCAACAAATGCTAGAGGACAAGGCGGTTTTGGTTCTACAGGCACTAAATAATACTATTTATATTATTATTTGGAGACATACAAATGAAAATTAGCAGAAATTATTTAAAACAAGTTATTAAAGAAGAATATGAAAGAGTGATTAACGAATCGTTTACTGAAGATGTTACAGTAAGAATGAAAGCCTCAGATTATTTAAAACTAACAACAGATAAAGAAACAAGACAATATCTTTCAAAGCGTTTTGAAATAGAAGGTATGGATTACTATCCTACCCGTGCTGGTGACCTATTTTTAGCAGTTCGCAATGATAAGGTTGTTAATCACGAAGGACGAAACAGAGCATATGCTAACATTAAGAAAAACGGTCCAGATGCAGAAAACGATGTTTTAATAACCATTGAAAATGGTAGATATGATGATTTAACATATTTGAATGGTCAACTAGAAGATGATGTTTATGTAAATATTAAAAATTTTAAAGTAATTAATCGTAATATAGAAGATCAAGTTTCTAATTTCTTAGATTTTGGCGATGGACCAATAAAGTTTAAGGCATTAGTTTATCCGCCTAATCCATATATGCCAGAAGAAAGAGTTAAACCGGGATTTAAAGAATTTTTAGATTTTATTGAAGAAAAATATACCCCTTATGCAATGAATTACAGAAAGTTAAATAATATAGAAAACTTTACTGGTGAAGAAAGAAATAAATTTTTTAAAAATTATATAGAACAAATAAATAATAATTTTATTATTTCTGATAGTGAAGGGCCGCTAAAATTAATACATAAAGGCTTTAGACAGGTAGAGCTAGATAGACAGCCAAACCCAAGAGATACAATAACATTAGAGAAGAAATAATGTCATATCAATCTGGAGATGTTTTAATAGCTGAATTTGATGGTTTTGTTAATGATATATATATTATTGTTCAAGAATCTCAAGAGACTAAACATAAATCATATATTGTATATTCCAGAGAGCAAGATATTAATCTAGTTTATCCAGAGGCTTATTTACGTTCTACAACTATAAGCGGAGAGGAATTTAGGTCTAAATATGGGATCAAGAAGTAAAACAGGTAATAAAAAAAAGAAACTAGAGCATAAGATGGCCACAACAGCCAATATGATTCTTAATATTCCTGATAAATGTAAAATTTGTGGTGAGCCGTTTGACAAGAAGAATAAGATGATGGTATTATCATGGTTCGTTGAAGTTTATAATGAACAAAAACGTGTAGACTTATATTGTCCTAAATGTCAGGGAGATCGGAAAAACCATGAAACTACAAGAAACACTTGCGTTTGATGATGTATTATTAATTCCACAATACAGTGATATAGAAAGTAGAAAAGATACAGATATTTCATCTTGGTTAGATGGAGAAATAAAGCTATCTATTCCAATTATCTCTAGTCCTATGGATACAGTCACTGGTCATGTAATGGCCTGCGAAATAAGCATCTTAGGTGGTTTGGGCATTCTTCATAGATACTCTAGTATTGATGAACAAGCTGATTGGGTTAAATATTGTAAAGACAATTATGCAGCATATGTTGGAGTAGCCGTTGGTTCTACTGGTGATTTCTTAGAGCGAACAGAAAAGTGCTTAAGTGCAGGTGCAAACGTTATTTGCGTAGACGTTGCTCATGGAGATCATATTTCTGTTAAAAATGCCATAAGAGATATAAGAAGTAAGTTTGGTTGGCGTATCCACGTTATGGCAGGGAACGTAGCTACTAAAGAAGCATTTGACCATTTAGCGCATTGGGGTGCGGATAGCATTCGCGTTGGAGTTGGTGGTGGAAGTATTTGCAGCACGCGCATACAAACTGGTCATGGTATGCCAACTTTAAGTTCTATAATTGATTGTAAAGATACTGTATTTAATGCCAAATTAATAGCCGATGGAGGAATAAAAACATCTGGCGATATTGTAAAAGCACTAGCGGCAGGAGCAGACTTTGTTATGCTAGGTTCTATGCTTGCTGGCACTAATGAAACTCCCGGCGAAATATTTGAAGAAAATGGTAAACAATACAAAGTTTATCGTGGTATGGCTAGCAAGGAAGCGCAAATAAACTGGAAAGGTACCTATTCCAGTTTTGAAGGTGTAGCTTCAAAAGTTCCATATAAAGGTCATTTACCAAATATTCTTGATGATATCACAAGAAACATTCGTAGTGGTCTTTCTTATACTGGCGCTAAAGATTTAGTAGAATTACGAGCAAAAGCTAAGTTCATTAAGCAATCTAGCGCTGCTCAAATAGAAAGCTCACCACATATATTAATTAAAAATGGATAACAAAAAAAGGCTAATATTCAGTATTGATGCCGATGATCACGCTCGTCTTAGAATTAAATTACAATACGAACGAATGTCGCAATCTATGTTTTTTAATATGTTAGTTAAGGGCTTTTTAGAAGATCATCCAGCGCTAAAATCTTATATGGATGAAAATGCTATCAAGTTTATAGATGGTAAAAGTTTAAAGAAAAGATTAAAAGACACAGAAGAGTATAACAATACAATTGAACAATATGGTTTAGATAAACAAGAAATATCAGATATTTTTGATGTGTTAGAGAAAGAAAATGAGGATATATGAGTGAGCTAAAGGCGTGTTTACAAGCTTGTAAAAATTTAAATGTTTCTTGTCCAAATAGTGACTGTAGAAATTGGATAAATTATGATAATGAATTTAATTGCGTGTTATATACGGTAGAAACAGCACAAGATAAGAATCAGCAATTAACGTTAAGAGATGTGGCAGAAAGAATAGGTTGTAGTTTTGTTAGGGTAAAACAAATAGAGGATGAAGCTTTAAAAAAGTTGAAAAAGCAAAAAAACATAGTTTTTTAAACAATCAAAGTATTAATTATTTTATACTTTTTCTAGTATTTAAGACTATTTAATTTAAATTTGTATGTTTGCATACAATTCTTAGGAGAATATACATGAGCAAAAAAGAATTATTAAATGAAGCGCAAATACGCCGCTTTATGACATTAGCAAATCTTGAACCATTAGTAAAAAACGTTTTATCTGAAGCTGACGAATATAACGAAGAAGCTCGTCGTGCTAATCAAGCTCCACCACGCCGTGAAGCTTCTGGTTCCCCACAAGAATCATTGGTTAGAGAGGAAGAAGAAGCACAAGCTGATGACACTGGCGCTGATGCTGGTGGTGATGTGGTGGATGTAGATATGGGTGGTGATGATGCTGGTGCTGACGCTGGCGGTGCCGATGAAGATAAAACAGCAGCTTTTGAAGCTGCCGTTAAAGCACTTGCAGATTCATTGGGCATTGAAGTAGAAATGGGCGATGGAGGTGATGATTCTTCCGCTGGTGCTGATGCCGATGCTGGTGCTGATGCCGATGCTGGTGCTGACGCTGGTGGCTCCGATGAAGAAGAAGTAAAAGAAGAAGATATGTATGAAGCCAAGAAGAAAAAAGCTTTTAAGAAAGAAAAAGAAGAGGAAGATGAAGAGGAAGAAATGGATGAAAGCGTTGCCCTTTCAGAAGATTCTTTGGTTGAAGCTGTGCTTGCTCGCGTAACCGCTCGTTTGGTTCAAGAAGCAAAGAAAAAGAAAGAAACTACTAAACAAAAAATGGACAGAATGAAGAAAGAAAAAGAAGCTGCTGCTAAGAAAAAGAAAGCTCTAGAAGAAGCTACCGATTCCAAAGGTGGTGGTCCATTATTAAAGCAAGGCAAAAATAAATATGATCCTTGGAAGGGTCATGCTGATATGCAATATGCAAAAGGCAAAGAAGGTAAGGGCGGTCATGAAATGGAAACATTATCTGCCAAAGCCGAACACTCTGTAACGCACGGCGGTAAAAACCTTGCTACTCTTGGTGGCAACAAAAAGAAGTAAAAAACAGTATATTATTCCCTAAGCTCACCGGCATATCCCGTAAAAAGGTGTGCCGGTGTTTTAGGTTTAAGGATAATCAAATGCAAATTACCAGAAAACAACTTAAAAATATCATTTCTGAAGAAATGGAAAAAATCTCTGAAGAAAGTGATAAACTAGATACTTTATTAGAAAACTATGCTGCTGAATATAATGCCAATGAACAATTTGTAGATAAACAAGCACTAATAGATTTCTTAGAAGTTATGGATGAAAACAAAATTCCAAAAGACTTATTTGAAAGCTTCATGCAAAATCTTCCTGAACAATTAGTAACAAAGATTTTATCTGAAGTAGTTAATACAGAAGAATAATTTTTCTTTTTACTTCCCATCAATCCCTTGCTATACTGTTAGGGATTGATGGGTTATTTATTTGGAGAAAAAATGCACTTTATTTTCTTTTTTATGGGAATGTTTTTCTGTTTTTTATTAATACAATTTTTTAAAAACTTTTTAATATTTAACAGCTTTAAATTAGCAGAAAAAAATTTGCTTTTCATCTCCTTATCATTGTTAAAATATAAATATCATGCAATTGAATTAATGAATATTGTGTACGATAGAGCAATTGAAGAAGACCAAGCAAAAATTATAGAAAAAAAACAGGTAATAGAAAAGATACACGAAAAATTTTCACAGTTTGGTGATGAATGGATTTTAAATTTAAAAAAAACATTACCATTTGATACAGAATATAATAACTGGAAAGAGGCTATGGATTATGCGGACAAACTATTTAATAATAAAAGGTAAATTATATGGCTTCCGCAAGCAAGATAGATTTTAAAGATAAGCAGCAAGTTAGAAAACATTTAATAAAAAACTATCTTTTAATAGACAATAATATTTTTGTTTCTAATAAATTATTTATTGCTAATTCTGCTTTAAACTGGATATACGATAATACAAAAAATCCAGAAGTAGTTAGGCATTATGTTTTAGATATTTATAAATATTTAAAAGGTGAGTATGAATTAGCTTGGATAAAAGGTATTCTAACTAAAAAGAAAGTTATAAAAAATGATAAAATATAAAAAAAGTAATCCAAAGAAACAAGATAAAAAAGAAGAGTTAGATAACTTTAGTGATAGTATATTACTTGTTCAAGAAACCCCAGAAAAAGAAGAATCAAGAATCATAGGTCTTTTTGGTGATGTTGCTGAAGAAATATGCGCTGAAGTAATTACAAATCTACTTATATTAAGTAATCGTGGTGAAATACCTAAAAATGAACGCAAAGACAAATATTCGCATCCGCCTATTGAATTTTATGTTAACACACATGGCGGATCTGCCAGTGATATGTTTGCGATTTATGATATGATGCGTCAAATACGCAAGAAATGTGAAATACACACTATAGGTATGGGTAAGATTATGAGTGCTGGTGTGCTACTATTAGCTGCTGGTACAAAAGGTAAACGCAAAATAGGGGCAAATGCGCGTGTAATGATCCACTCAGTATTAGGTGGAAGCGAAGGACCACTTTATAATATTCAGAATGAATTTGAAGAAATAAAATTTGTTCAAGAAGCATACAGTAAGGCGCTAACTAAAGAAACAAATTTAACTTCTAAAAGCATGAAAGAGTTGCTTGAACGTCATGTAAATATCTATTTATCTGCGGAAGAAGCGGTTAAATATGGTATTGCAGATGAGGTAATTTAAATGTCAAAAGAGTTTGAAAAAAAGATTGAAGAATTATTTTTATCAAAAGAAAAAATTATTGATTCTAATATGCTTGAAAGTATTATCAAACAGGCTGTTAATGAAACAATAATTAAAGAAACAGCAACTGTTAGTCTAAAAGAAATAGATGAATCTGATATTTTGCAATTTTTACCAAAATTTGAATTTACAGAAGATGTTGGAATTAAAGACAGTTTAGCGAGAAAAATGTTTGATAGTGTAGTTGGAAAAACTATGAATGAATTGCCAAATTTAGAAGCTAAAGTTTCTCATTTACAAAGTTTTTGCTCTAAAATTCCAGAAACCGCTGGCTCTGAAGATGTTTCAAATATTTTGTCTAATTTAGTAATATTAAAAATGCTTATAAATATTTTTAATAGATCTTCATATGGCTCCGCTGGTATGCAATTTGAGGCATTTATTGCTGCTTTAATGGGTGGTCAACAAACTAAAAGAGATATAACCTCTAATGTTCTTGATGTTACTATAAATAAACAACCTTACCAAATAAAAGTGCTAAAAGATATAACAGATGGTATTGATATGTCTATTCAAAATATGGATAGACATTTTTTTGAAAAAGGATATGATAATTTAAATTTTTTAATTGTAGATAAAATGGGGCGTGATGTTTCGAATAAGCCATCAAACATAACCGGTATAAAATTTTATACTGGAAATATGAAAAGAAAAGACTATGAACGCATCAGACCAAAAAGTTCAAAAGAAACTAGAGTTTTCATATCAAAAGAAGAATTTTATAATAATCAGATTGGTTTGATAGAAATTAAAAAAAGTACTCTTGATTCATATGGTAATTTGTTACGAGAAAAGGTAAGAACAACTCTTATAGAAGTAGCTAAATTAATTAATAATATAAACTCTTTTTATATAAAAGGTGTACCAGATAGTGGTGCTGAAGGGGTTAAGAATGCTCAAGCTATAGCTGCAAACTTAAGTTATCAACATGGGACTAAAACACTTGAATAGTGTATTAAGCATATTGCGCGAATCAATAAAACGCGAACTAGAAGAAGAATTAGAAAGTCAAGATGAGCTAATGAAAGCTGTTAAAAAAGCTCTTTCTGATTTAGAAGATATTTCATACACAACTTCTAATAAAAGCGATATGGCTTTAGTTGTTAGAGTAGACGATAAAGAAGAGATACAAAGCGCTAAAAAAGCTGTTAGGTCTGCTGTTAAAAAACTTGGTGTAACACTAGAAGATAGAATAATTAATAAGTTTGATCCAACAAATGAAACAACGGTGGTGGAATATAAAGATGGTTCTGGTAGAGTTTATATTGTTTATAAAAACGATATAGGTTCCCGAGAAGGTTTAGCGCTTGAACATATAGTTGAGTTTCTATTTAATAGAAAAATAACATCACAACTAAAAAATAGATTAGATTTACCAGAAGAAGCGAGCAAAGAAGAAGTCCTAGAAAAATTAAAAGGTGATTTTGCCAATACACTACAAACAGCCCTAAAAGGTAAAAAACTTGTTGAAGAAAAAATAGGTGAAATAACCGATGCAGAAAGTGTTGGCAGCACAAACAATAAAGCTGATTTAATTCTTACTACTGCTGATGGTAAAAAAGTTGGTCTTTCAATTAAGTTAGTGACAGAAGAAGGTCGTGGTGTAAGATTTACATATAATAAAAATCTTGGCTATGGAGATGAAACAGATGATAATCTTGTACGTAATCCTAGCGGCAAGCCTTGGTGGCTTGTTGGTAGACAGATATTCGCTAAAAAGGTCGGCTCAAGAAGTTACAATCCGGGTAAAGAAGAATTCGAACCGCCATCGTGGATGGTAGGCGCTAAAGAAAAACATCCAGATCTTTATAAAGAAGCAATGAGCGAAGTATACGAGAAAATACGCAATGTGTTAACCGCTAATCTTAGGCGTATGAAACTAAAAGAGTTAGTAGATATGGTAAGCGAAGCACATTTGGGTGTTAAAGAAGAACGCGAAGGCTATGATTCTTTTCTTGTTTTAAAAGCTACCGCTGAAGGCATAGAGTTAGAAGAAAATAGCGATGAAAAACCAGATATTCAAAAAATTAAAATGAATGGTTTAAACAAAGCCGATATAGTTAAACAAGAAGATAGCCTAATTATTATTGATATTCCCGGCATGACACCATTAACAATACACAGCGTTAAATTCCACAGTAATATGTTGAGTGGTAAACGCGATGATTTAAAAATAAAAACACGCTAATGATTAAAATAATTATTAAAAACAAGAGTTTATTAAAAGAATCTGGTGAATTAAAATATTCGCAGACAGCTTTTAATAAAATATATAAAATATATAGAGAAAATGTTTTACAAGATATTGCACACGTTTCAGAACCTGTTACTGCTCCAATTGAGGAATTTTTATTTAATTCTAATAAGAAACTATTAAATGGCTGTATATTATTTATAAAATTAAGTTTAGATAGCGGAAATTCTTTTGCTAATGCAGCAGAATTAAAAGAAAACTGGGATCCAATAAATAAAACTTTTAAAAAAGAATATATAGATACTGTTCTAAAAGAAACACAGCTTAAAATAGATTTTAATATGGGTCCATATTTAGAGCATTATGGTGCTTCAGCTGGCGGATATGCAACAGTAAAAAATAATAGAGTAGAACTTTGGTTACTGGCTGCTAATCCCCTTCCGCCACCGGGATATACAAAAATGTTACCTATGAGAACTTATGTTGATTGGGAAACAAAAAAGTCTATTATTAAGCATGAACTAGAGCATGTAACTCAAATAATTAATTCTGCCTGTATTGAATTTTCTAAAGAACTAGAAGCCGAATTAAAACAACTTAATAATCCGGCAGATATAGATTTTATGGGCATAACTAGAGTTAACTTGAGAACAAGTAATATATTTTTTGCTGGTTCTGGAAAAACTAAAACCAAGAAACGCGGTGTTCTTACAAAAGATTATTATGCTTATTTATTAAATAACGAAGAATATAAACCATATTTAACAAATATAATTGATGATTTATTAAATGCATTCTTTAAAGAAAAACTTTTTACAAAAAATAATCTTGCACTAGCTAAAATAAAAGAATTACCAGTTAAAGAAAGATTAAAATATATTAAGAATAGAGTTAAGGAAAATCCACAACTATTTGATAAAGAAATGTTTGTTCAAATGTTAGCAAACGCTAGAAGTTTTGAGGATCTTGCAAAAGTTTTTTTACAACCAATTATACAAAATAAAGACCCAATAATTTATTCATTTAATATTAAATACGGTGATATTATTAAATTTTATATTAGAAACAAAAAAGAATTTCCAAACGATTTATATATCGGCATGGTTAAAAGATTGAGACAAATAGCAGATAAAATGGTAATTAAATATTATAATGATAAAGATTCTAATTAAAAATAAAAAATCATTAAATGAAAAACTTCTTGTGTTTTCCAGAAAAGCTCATGAAGAAATATTGTCTTTTGTAGTAAATACTATAGAAAGTAATATTCCAAGCTCTAGAACAATTATTAATGTTCCTTTAAAAGAAGTTATATATTCTAATAATATTAATTTTAATCTTGGTTTACCTTTTTTATATTATGGTAATATAAAGAATGGCGATATTCCAAATGAAATTATTATAGATAGCTGGGATAGTTCTAGTAAAAAATTTGATGAAGAGTTTATAAATTCTATTTTAAAAGAAAATTGTGAAATAGTTGTTAGAGTTAATTCTTCTAGCAACACAAAAGCTTTTGCTTCTATGGGAGCAGCTACTGGTCCTAACAGACAAACTGTTTTTGTTATGAGTTTCTTTATAAACAATATTAAAAATATTGATAGTGTTAGTAATTTCATTAAACATGAATTAAGACATTTAACACAAAAACTTAATGATACCTGTCTAAGATATGCACAAAAATTAAAAAGCTCTTATGATCCAAGAAAAGTAAAACTATTAAAGATTAGTCTCAAAAAAACAAAAGAGATTAAATTTGGATTAGGCAAACAAAAAACAGGTATTAAAAAAACAAATAAAAGTAATTTGAAAAGAGACATTGGCAGCGATATAGAATATGAAACTTATTTGGCTGATTTGGTTGAGCGATATTATCAAAAAGTAAAAAGTTTGATGGATGGCGAAAATTTAAAACCTAATGCATTGGCAGTTAAATATACAAAATTTTTCTTTAATAAATTCATACTTGAAAAAGGCTTTGAAAATTATAAATTAATAGCAGATATATTATTAAGAAAAAGACCAAATGAATTTCCAAAAGACTTCTTGACATCTTTAGAGCAGCAATTATATTAACAAGAAGTTTTTCCTACTATATAATTTAGTTGTAACGAAAGGCGTGGTGTCTTGTGAAAAAAGTTTATGATAGTGGTTTGTCTTTAAATTCTAAAATCTTGTCTGGTGTTAATAAACTAGCAGATGCTGTTAGCAGCACTCTTGGGCCAAAAGGCAGAAACGTTATAATACACAACAAAGGAAAAAACCCAGTTATTACCAAGGATGGTGTAACCGTAGCTAATTCAGTATATCTTGAAGATGTATTTGAAAATGCTGGCGCTCAAGTATTAAAACAAGTATCATCTGTCACTGCTACCGAAGCAGGAGATGGCACTACTACTGCTACAGTATTAAGCCGCGCTATTATCAATCAAGCACAAAAATATATTATTGCTGGTGCGTCACCAACAGATTTAAAAAGAGGTATGGAAGCTGCAACGGCAAAAATAGTAGAAAAGATAAAAACAAATAGTAAACCCGTTTCCAGCTTAGAAGATGTAGAAAATATTGCGACCATATCTGCAAATGGTGAAACAAAGATTGGTAAGTTAATTTCAACAGCGGTTGATAAAGTAGGAAAAGATGGCGCTGTAACTATTGAAGAAGGCAAATCTCTAGATACCGTTTTAGATATCGTAGAAGGTTTCCAATTTGATAGCGGCTTTGTATCTCCACAATTTATAAATGACGAAAGGCGCGGCGCAGTACGTTATGAAAATTGTCTCGTTATGGTTACTGATCATAACTTATCCAGTATTGATGAAATGATGCCAATACTTGAAGTTGTTGCAAGAGAAAATAAGCCTTTTGTTATTATTGCAGAAAACATTGAAGGTCAATTATTAGCAGCGCTTATATTAAATACCGTTCGTGGTTCTATGCGTATAGCAGCAATTAAAGCTCCAAGATATGGCGAAGAACGTAGAGGCATATTAAGCGATCTAGCTTTATCTACCGGTGCTACTTTTGTTTCTAGAGAAAGTGGCATGCTTATACAAGAAGTTAAAAGACAACATTTGGGAAGCGCAAAAACAATCGAATGTCTTAAAACATGGACAACTATTGTAGGCGGTGGTGGTAACTATGATGAAGTAGAAAAGCGTATTGATTTATTAAAAACAGAAATAAATAATACAAGTGATATTCGTGAATGTGAAAGAATTCAAGAACGCATCACCAGATTAGCATCAGGAATTGCTATAATCCGCGTTGGTGGACTTACTGAAGTAGATATGGTAGAGAGGAAGCATCGCATTGAAGATGCTCTAGAGGCTGTTAAAAGCGCTCAACTAGAAGGTATATTACCGGGAGGCGGAACTGCTTTACTGAAGCTCTCTCGTAATATTGATAAAGAAATAAGTGTAGAAAATGATGATGAACGGTTTGGTGTTGAAATAATTATGAAAGCATGCGAAGAACCAATGCGTAAGTTAGCAGAAAACAGTGGCCTTAAACCAGATGTTATGACACATAAAGTACTTGAAAATACTAGTAGTTTTTGGAGTGGAGTTGATTTTAGTACTGGTGAATTTATAGCTTTAGATGCTGCTGGTATAATAGATCCGGCCAAAGTTACAAGATGTGCATTGCAAAATGCAGTTAGTGCAGCTTCAACTTTATTAACAACTTCTTATGCTATTATTGAAGTGTAATACTATTTATTGTATTGCTGGTATAATTTCAATGAGGCAATAGTTAATGTCCACAGATTTTGATACTTCCAATGCTATTCTGGAAATTAAATTAAACACAGAAAGATTGGTAAATAAAGTAGAACAACTAAATGATAATATAGAGAAGTTAGAAGCAAGCGTAGAAACATTGCACAAATCCTTATCAGCACAAGATAGACGATTAACTGTATTAGAACAAAGAGTACCTGAAAATCTTTTACAAGACATTGCTATTGTTAAACAAAATCAATCTACTTATTCTAAAGCTTTATGGTTATTGGGTGGCGCTACATTAACTTCTCTTGCTCATATAGTAAAAGAACTTCTACTAAAGTAGTTTACAACAAAATATAGATGTTATACTATGGGACAGTCTAAAGCTGTCCCATTTTATTTATAGGTGATATATGAATGCTAAAATGACTATTACATTACCGGTTGAAGATATCCCACAAGAAGTAAGTAGAATATTAGAAAACATAAGCGAGAAACTAAAAAGAATCCTTGAACAAACTTCGAATATTAGCTATAATCAAGATCATAGTTTGGTCGTTTCTGAAATAGACGATATTCGTAAGCAACTAACACTGATTGACTTAAACTATGAAGATTGTTATAATGTACTTCTTGGGTATGTAAAGTATCAAACAGATACAAGAATTAAAGCAACAGAACAAAAGTCACAGGAGCAAGGCGATGTGAGCACTAATGAATAATAAATTCATGCCGGGAGATCTAATACATTTACCTCAAGGTACAGTCTTATATAATAAAATAAGAATTAATACTATATCAGAATATCCTAATGCCATACCTATTAAATTACTTGATAAGCCCACTATTGGTTTGGTAATAGAAAAAGATATTAAAGATTTTTATCTTGTTAACACTATGGGTAACGAATACCTTATTATGGAACAGGGAGTAAATGTGTACAACGAGGAACTAAAACATGTTTATTAAATTAATAGAAGTGTTTAGTGAAATGAATCATGGAGCAAAAGCATTTGATAATATTAAACGTTTTCATTTACGAGAGATAGTATTAAATACTAATTGTATTGTTGCTTTCAAAGAAGAAGCTTCTATGCAATACTATTTGGAAAAAAACCAATTGCCAGAGGGTATGAACAAAGATCAAAAGTTTACCAGTATCTCTATTATGAGAGGCCAGATAGGCATGGATGTAATGGTTGTTGGTTCGTTGGAAAGCATTCACAAGATACTTAGTAGCGATAATAAAGGCATATTGAAAGGATAAGTATGGCTCCAAAATTTTCAGCAAGTGGTAAACGTCTTGGTCGTCCTCCTAAGAACAAAGTTACATTAGCACCAGCTGTAAATGCTAGTGGTACTGTTGTAGCTGTTGTCGTGGAACCACCACCACCAGTAAAAAAAGCAGAGGAGCTAGATAATAAAGAATCAGAAATGATTAGCGAATGTGAGTTTGTTGCAATTCCAGAATATGAAATAATTAAAACAAAAGAAGGAGAAAAACGTTATGGTAGATATAGTAGTTCTAACTACTGGTTTAGCGGCTTTGGAAAGAGTAAATGGGTCGTCTTGGCATATCTTAAAACAGATTTTGCTAAGTATAGGCTTGAAGGATTAAGCAATCTACAAATAGTAAGCAGGTGTCTTAATTATCTGAACGCACCAGAACCAAGAAAGAAGTTTCAAAAAAAAGAATCAACTTCAAAATATGGAGAGTTGAAACTAATTAGAGAAGATATTAAGTTTACTAACCGTTTTGGTTATGAGTGTGCAATCCTAGAAATGTCTATTGATGAAAGAAAGAACGAACATTTTTGGGGTGAAGGTGAAAACCTAAAATTTAATGGATAAAAAAACGAAGTCACAGTATTACACAATAACATTAGAAAAAGCCTTGAACTTGCTTATAGATTCCGATAGGTGTTCAAGGCTTTTTGCTGAAAGTGTTAAAAGTCTTATAGAAAAATATGTAGATATAAAAGATTGGGATGACAGTCCGCTACCAGATTATATGGATGCTTATCTTAATGCTAAAGTTTTAAGAGACTTTATTCAAAAGAAAATAGAATCTTCAGATGATAAGCTTGTAGAATTTGCAGCTAAAAATAATATTAAAGGAGTGTTATTAACAGCTAACGAACTCCAGTTATTACAAAGTTTAGTTAATAATCATGAAGAAGGCAAAGAGTACTTAACAAAAACATATGGATTTTCAACAATGTTAAATTAGCTCTTGACAGTTATTTAACTTGTTTTATTATATCTCTACTGCTGGGTAAACCAGCGATTATAAAGGAGAATAATTATGTCTTTACACACACTTAACACTTTGATGGATGTATTCGATATCTATGCCTCATCAGCTTTTAAACATGATCCAGCTTATTCTAAAAGCGAATATTATGTAACTGCTAGCGATAAAGAATGGACTATAGAAGTTCCATTACCGGGGATGACAAAAGAAAACCTTAAGGTTGATATTGAAGATACCCTGTTAACCATTCAAGCCAACACAAACTTTAAATCTAAAGCTGTTCGCAATTTTAAATGTTCTTGGCATATTGACGAAGCAGTAGATGTTGCAGGAATAACAGCTAAATTAGAAAATGGTTTGCTACTTGTTACATTGCCTCGTATTAAACCAATAAAAAAGAATATAGCAGTGAACATTTCTTAATAAATATTCATATTTTATGGTAATTATGGGGGAGGAAAAATTTCCTCCCCTTCTGTATTTTTTGACTATTTATATGTATGATCAAAATTAAATATAAAATCAAAGAAAATATTAAAGATTCTGGTGATACGTCATATTATACTCCTATGCATTTAAGCGGTGAACTGGAAGGTACCGGAGTTCACCAAATGAATACTATGGAAGAAAGCGAATGCGGTAGTGAATATGGAGAATCACAGAACGCCAACCCAGATGAAAATATGGATGGGGTATATGATAGGGATGAACTTTATTATCATTTTGATCTCGATGGAGATGATATAGTAACACCAGAGGAATATGCTGGACATGTCAATTGGCATGCGGAACATCCAGAAATATTAGCAAAATATTCATTAACAGAAAAAAAAGATAGGTGTTATCATTTAGCAAAGCAAAAGTATGATGTATTTCCAAGTGCTTATGCTAGTGGTTTTATTGTAAGATGCAGAAAAGGTAAAGTTGCTAAGAAAAAAAACGAAGATGTAGAATTAGAAGAAGAATGGTCTGATAAATATAAACGCTCCATTGATTGTAATAATCCAAAAGGTTTTAGTCAAAGAGCGCATTGTCAAGGTCGTAAAAAAAATGAAGAAATAGAGTTGGATGAAGGAACTTTTGATAAAGAAAAAAGTAGTGGCTTGCATGGTTGGTTTCAGCGCAGAGGTGGCAAAGGCAAGAGCAAAGGTTGGGTTGATTGCAATACTTGTAGAACAGATAAAAAAACTGGACGTAAAACATGTAAAACTTGCGGTAGACAAGATGGCGAGTCAAGAAGTAAATATCCAGCTTGTAGACCAACGCCTAGTGCTTGCACAAAAAAAGGAACCAGCAGCAAAAAAAGCAGCCAGCGAGTTTCTTGGAAAAGTAAAAAGGATTAATATAAATGATATTTGGCAAGTCTCATATAAGGCAGCTTATTTTAGAAGAAATGGCTAAATCAAATAATAATGAAAAAGTAAATTCATTAATTAATTCGTTTGCCTCAGAATTAAAAAATATTTCTCAAGATTTAAAAAGTTCTGCTTCTAACCCCTCTTCTGATACAAAACAAGAAGTGGAAGAAGGCGTAGAAATTTTAGCTATTAGCATTGGTGTTGCACTTCCAAAAATATTAGGTTTGGCGTCAAAGTACGCCGCTAAATTTGGTGCTTTAAATATTGCTGCGGGTTTAGGTATTTGGGCAGAGAAATTACATCATTTGTATATGTATATTATAAAAAGTATATTAAATTTAGTGCCATCTTATAGAAAAGCACCGCCAGATGTTCAAAAAGAAATTGCTGACACGGTTTTTATTGTTATAATTGCAATGTTAACTGGCGCTAGCGCCCAAGCTTTAGCATCAGCTATAACACAACTATCATTAAATATTGCTGTTCCACTAGAAGCTATTTTAATTAAAATAAAGTCTAATGAAATTAAAGATTATTTAAATGATTACGCTACTAGCAAATTAAAATCTTACGCTGTTTAAACTTAGGAGAAAATATATGAGCAAAAAAATGAATTTGATAATGGAAAATTGGAGAAAATTTGTTAATGAAGATGCAGATCCGACAAAAATACCGGATGATAAATTTCCTCTATTGCTTAGTGCCGTTAAAGCGGAAATAGCCAAAAATTTAGTTGCATCTGGCGAAGATGCTAAAGATAAAGGCAACCAAGACGATGTTGTGGCTGTTGAATCTGGCAAACCATTCAGTTGTGAACTATTAAAACCTTCACAAACTTCTATGAATATCAATAAAGCATGGCAATTTGCCTTAAGTATGATGAATAACACAATGCCGGGATCAAAAGGGCCGGGTGGTGAATTAGGATCTTTTATATCTAAGGATTTTTATATCATGGATGGTCATCATCGATGGATAGCAACTGGTATGGTAAATCCTAAAGCTGAAATAACTGGTTATTATGTTAATTTACCCGGAGAAAAATTAGTTAGAGTATTAAATACTGTTACTAAAGGTTTATTAAATCCAAATGAAGCAGGAAATCCCGGTACTGGTGGATTTGAACAATTTAAAGATGCCAATGCTCTTAAGCAAGCTCTAGAGTTACAAATAAATAAAGGCGCAGGCAAAGAACAAGGACCAATTGGTGGAAAACCAGAAGACATTTTAAATATATTAATGAAATGGACCGGTTCAAAAGATCAAAAAACCGTTGTTGATACGGCAATACAAAAAGTTATTGCAAATCTACAACCACTTTTGGATAGTCCTATAATGCCAAATGCACCAGACAGAAAAGATATGCCCGTAATTGATGATAAAAAAGTTAGTAATGCAACTAAAAATACTATTGATGCCTTAACACAAGGTAAAATAGATTTAAATCCTCCCTTTGCTTCTGCCGCTGCTGCACCAGCTGTTCAAAAAGAATCTTTAAAAAAGTTAGTTCGTCAAGTTATTCGTGAAAATTTAAAGAGAAGATAATATGTCCAAACAAATGAATTTGTTGATGGAAAACTGGAGAAAGTTTCTAAAAGAAGCAGAAATTTCTACTGATATTGGCGCATTAGCACAAAAAGTAAATGATGCGTTTAGCAGCGGTCCAGCTGCCGTGAGGGCATTTCTTAATACACCAGAAGGCAAATCTCAAGCAGTTAGAGATATGTTAAAATCCGGTTTAAAAGACGGAAAAAAAGATGATGACATTGTTAATGTTTCTGGTCCTTCTCCAGTTTCTGTTACAAATTTAGTACCAACACAAAATTTTATTGACTTAATGCAATCTGTTTCTTATCCGTTAGGTGCAGCTGATAAATTATTAAGCGCAATTACAACTAAAATGGGTGCCGGTCCTATAGTTATAGATGATAATCTAGTAATTGATGGACACCATAGATGGTCTTCGATATTTTCTATAGCCCCAGATGGACAAATAACTGCACTAAACGTTAAATGGCCGGGAAAAGATACTAAAGAAAAATTAGCAGCGGCTCAATTATCTATAGGAGCGTATGTTGGAGCAGACAAAGAACAACCATCAGCCAGCGGCGAACCAAAAACAAATATTCTTGGTAAAAGTTCGTCAGAAATTCAACAAATGATTCTTTCGAATATTAATAAAAAAGTTGATGATGGTGCGCCGGGACCACTTTTAAATGATGATATGATGAAACAAATTGTAGATGGTAGAACATCGAATATGAAACCAGTTTATGATTGGGCCGGTGTTCAAACAAGCGTTACAGATGTAAATACACTTCGAAAAGCAATAGCAAAAAAAGTAGGAGATAATTTAGAAAAAATAGTTTCTAATGATCAAGCACCGGCTAGACCTGACATGCCGCAATTTGCACCAAAAGTAGGAGGCCCAGAGCTTAGTGATATTGTACCAAATATTTCAAAAGGTGAATTTAACATTGCTCCTCCTTATAAAGTACAAAAAGAATCATTAAAGAAAATTGTTCGTCAAGTTATTCGTGAAAATTTAAAGAGAAAATAAATATGAAATTATTAAAGACACAGCTTCACCAATTAATTAAAGAAAGTTTATTTGAACATCTGCTGTTTGAAAATGAACTTGGCGATGATACTGCCATATTAGAAGATGGTACGCCAGTTTGTGAAGCTTGTCTTTATGAGCATATGACTTGCGGTTGTCCAGATACGCTTGAAGAAGCTAAGTATCAAGGCAGAAGCGTACCACTTGGCAAGCCAATGCGTGGTGATGTAAAAAAGTTTAAAGTTTATGTTCGTGATCCCGGTACAGGAAATATTAAAAAAGTAAACTTTGGCGATCCAAATATGAAGATTAAAAAAAGCAATCCAAAACGCCGCAAGAGTTTCCGTGCCCGTCATAATTGTGATAATCCCGGTCCAAGAACAAAAGCTCGTTATTGGTCGTGTCGTAAATGGTAATAACGGCGTATGCCACAAGATATTGAAAATAGTAAGTTTAGGATTAGACTAAAAAAGTTAGAAGATAAAATTTCTAACATTTCTGATACTGGTTTATCTGCTTCTTATACATATCTTACAGGAACATATTTTACTTCTTCACAATCTTTTATTGATCTATTAACTGCTAGTAACTTGTCTTCTTCACAATTAACCGCAAGTTCTATTTTTACAAATAATTTTACAATTCAGAAAGATAATCAAATTAATAATTTATATATTGATGATGGAACAGAGTTTACTGGAATATCAATATATGATAGCGGCTTACAAAAACATATTTTAAGCTGTATTAGTAGCAGTGGCGCGGGTAAAGTTGGAATTTTAAGAACTGATCCCGTTTATACTTTTGATGTCTCTGGAACTCTTCGTGCAACCGATAGTATGTATGTTGATAATAATTTAACCGTTACAAATAACTTATTTGTTAATGGCAATACTACATTGGGCAATGCCTCTGGAGATGTATTACGAATAACTGGTAGTGCAAATTTTAATAATAATATTGTTTTATCTAATACCAGCGGTATAGTATTTGGTACTATAGGCGGTTCTGTAACTAGCGTTACATTGAACGATTATGAAGAGGGCAACTGGACGCCAAGATTTGTTCAAAGTGGCGGTACGGGAGTGTATTTTTATCAAAGACAATCTGGTAAATACATAAAAATTGGTAAATTATGTACTGTAACTGCTGATATAAGACTAACTGCTTCTTTACCAGCAACAAATGGTATTTTATTAATTGAAGGGTTGCCTCATACTTGCGCTAGTGGATTTGGCTACTATTCACAAGCATCTTGTGGTTATTATCAAGAGTTTAAATCAACAATAACAGATTTCCCAAGTGGTTACGTAGAAGTTGGTGATACTTTTATAAATCTTACTTATCCAGCAGGGGGCAGCAATACATGGATCACAAATGGTGATTTATTAGCCAACGGCACTAATTATAGTGCAATAATCATTACAGTATCATATATAACTGTATAGGATATACTATGTCATTAATAGAAAAAATAATTACAGATAAAATAGAAATAATCGAAAATAACTTTATTCAAATAAGAAAAGCTAATATTATTTTAAAAGATGATACAGAAATCAATAGAAGTTTTACGAGATATGTTTTAAAGCCGGGAGATGATCTTAGTAATGAAGAACAAAAAATAAAAGATATTGCTAATGTTTTGTGGACAGAAGAAATAATTAATAATTACAAAACTTCTCTAGAATTATCACTGAAAAAATTAAACGGGTAATAAAATGCAAGATATTAATTATATTAAATACCGTCAATGGTTAAACGAAGGTAAAGAAAAATTAAAAGGTGGTGCTGGTGATAACAAACCAGATAAAGCTATTGGAAAAGAAATTGCTAAAGATCATTTATCTACAGACCCAGAATATTATAAAAAATTAAAGAAAGCAGGAATTAAAGAAAAAAAACAATTAAGTAAATATTGGAAAATACGCGCCAAACGTAGAGCAAAGCGTGCTAAACGTAATTATCCAAACAATGAGGATAAAGATTGGGCTTTAGAGCAACAAACAAAATCTGAAGGAATAAATTCTAGAATAAATAAACTATTTGAAAAAGATTTAACTCTCGGTGAAGAACTTTCAAATAGTATTGATGAATATCTAAAAAAGATTGAAGAAGAAAGAAAAAGTATGTTTAACATACCAAAATCTTTTGGTAAGAATAAAAAACCAAAAGGCAGCATATCTGTTCCACTAGGCCCAGAATATGGTGGTGTAGTAAGAGGTTACAAAAAGAAATTAAAAAAATTAAAAAAGAAAGGAATAGTAGGAGTAGCACCGGGAGAAGCGTTTGGACCATTGGAAGAATAGTCTATGACTGCTAGACGCTGGAACATATTAAAAATAAAGGTAAAAAGTAAATGAAAGTTACCAGAGAATATTTAAAACAAGTTATACAAGAGTACATGCATGATGTCATGATGCAACAGCCCGCTCCATATCCAGCTGCTACTAATATGGCACCACCAGTTCAGCATCAAGCTAATATTGTTATGGATCCTGATGGTTATGAAGGTAGGATGGCAAAAGCTAATTTATATAAAATGGCACAGTATGCTGAATCACTTCAAGGCTTGATACAAGATGAAGAAAATCTTGAACCTTGGGTACAAGAAAAAATAGCCATTGCTGCTTCAATGATGGAAAGCGTTGGACATTACTTGCAGTATGAAAAGATGCGTGACACTCCCGTTGGTGAATAATGAATCGTTATTTACAAAAATGGAATGATATTGTTGAAAGTGTTATTCCTAAAAAAACTGCTAAGGACTTTAAAAAAATAAAGACTTTAGCAGTATTTGATTTTGATAAAACTCTTTTCCGTAGCCCCGATGCTCCCAAGGGACACAAAGGTAATTGGCATATCAAGATCGATTCTCTAACCCCTCCACAAGTTAGCGAAAAACCAAAAGATGATATGTGGAACATGAGCATAGTTTCTAAAGCAAAAGAACTTATTGACAGAGAAGATGTATATTGTATAATGCTCACGGGTCGTGTTGATAATATATTTGAAGATAGAATAAACCAGCTGCTATTACAAAAAGAATTAGTATTTGACATTGTGCGTCTTAATGAATTTGGTGGAGACACTGTAGAATTTAAAGTTAGTGCCATTAAATCTTTAATTGATAAAATGCCAAATCTTGAACGCTTAAAGATGTGGGATGATGATGAGGAAAAGATAGAAGAATATAAAGAAATTTTTTCAAATAAAGATTATACATTTGTTATCCACACAGTTGATCAAGAGCAAACCAAAAAAATAAAAATAGTTTTCAAAACTTAACAACTAATTACGGCTGTTGTACTATCACCACCAACTGGAGGAAGATATATATATGTGCATGATTTGTAAAGGCCTAGAACGCAATAAGTTTTCACCAGAAGAAGCTATGGAAAAGCTAGAAGAATTTGTTGATTTAGATTTGATTGACGAAGACCACCAAGAAGAAGTAGAATCGTTAATTGCAGAAGCACAAGATGAACAATACTATTGGGCAACAGCTAAGAAAGAAGCTGTAAAAGATTATGATGATGAATATGATTATTACAATGCCGAAGAAGAATACGAAGAACCAGTTAACTTCGATGATCCAGAAGTGGAGGAATAATGATTGAGTATGCTGACGTTATTGTAGATCTTGCTTATGGTGATAGTGGTAAAGGTAAAGTAACACATTTACTTAGTAAGTCTGGCGAATATACACATTGTATACGCTATAATGGTTCCAACAACGCTGGTCATACAATATATCATGAAGGTAAAAAGCTGGTAACACATTCCATTCCAACTGGTGTTGTGCACGGTATTAAATCTATCATTGGTCCCGGTTGTGTAATGAATGTAAAGCAATTCTTTGATGAACTGCAAGAATTGCACGAAGCTGGTGTAAAAACAGATGGCCTTGTCTATATCGCAAAGAATGTGCATATAATTACAGAAGACCATTTACAAGAAGATAGACAAGATGCTAAGATAGGTACAACAAAGAGAGGCAACGGTCCAGCGTACCGCGATAAGTATAATCGTAAAGGTATCAGGGCTGAACAGATAGAAGAATTAAAGCCTTATCTTATTGATCTCTATGAAGAACTACATTCAAAAAGCACGCAGTGCCGTATTCTCTTTGAAGGCGCTCAAGGGTTTGGTCTTGACATTGATTGGGGGGATTATCCTTACGTCACTTCTTCCACCTGTACAGTTGGCGCTGCTGTTGCTAATGGCGTTCCTCCAAGCAAAATTAGGCATGTTTGGGGAATAGCAAAAGTTTATGAAACTTATGTAGGAGGAAAGAAATATGAACCGGAAGATCCTATTTTTGATACTATTCGTATGCTTGGCTCCGAGTACGGTGCGACAACTGGGCGTGCCAGACAGTGTAATTGGATCAATACGGCATTACTCCGTAAAGCTGCTAACATCAATGGCGTCAGCCATGTTGTCTTTAACAAAGCAGATATCCTCCGCAAATTAAATATGTGGAAGGCTTATGATTTAAATGGTACTCTTATTACGTTCCAAGATGAAGAGCTAATGAAGAGTTGGATGCAGGAATTGTTACCAGAAGTAAAAGTATATTGGAGTGATTCACCTGATAAGTTATAAGGATAATTTATATGTCAGAAAAACCAAACATAACTATAGTACTTAAACACGCTACACATAAACGTGGAGAGCCATATCCACAGATAGATTTTTCAACTGTACAAAAATATAATATAACCAATGAGCAGCGCGCTATTGCCTGTTCTAACGAAGATATTAAAAATCAAATTGATGAAAGATTACAAAATACAACCGATGATGAAGTGCCGTATTTTTTCTATTATGTCATAGAAGCAGATGCCGAAGAGGTTCAGACCACCAATGTAAATGTAATAAGCAATTCTGAAGAGGAATTAAATACTAAATGGAAACAAAATCTTGATAGAATAGTAAAGAATGCCAAAGAGCGTAAAGACAATCCTATCATGTTGAAGAAAGATGTTGATTTAGAACAACTTATGAAGGAAAATGTAGAGTACACAGACCCAGTTGCGTATATGCAAAAATATGTCAGTGAGTTATATGATAATTATGACATAGACGAAAAACAAAATATTCTAGGTAAAAAACAAAAATAAAAAAGAATATAAAGTGCTGTACAAAAGATAGTAGAAGCAGTATAGTAGTGCAACTTAACCCTGAGACAACAGGATAACCATAAAGGAGAAACAAATGTCAAAGCGTACTTCAACCCGTAGTTCTGCAACTCGTAGCACCACCCGTTCTTCAAAGAAGGTCTTTGATGCAAAGAAGGGATTATATGAGAATATTCATGAAGCAACCAATTACGGTGTTCAAATTCGTCGTGGCGATACCCGTCACGGTGGGGAATCTTTTGTAAAGATTTATGGTGGAGGCGAAACAGCCCAAGCTGTAACTCTTACACTTCGTGATGCGCGTTCACTCAAGGCATTCCTTGATCGTGAGCTTCAAATGCTCGCACGATAATCAAAGGTAGTTGACGTGTCCATCCCGCCATGTTATAATGCATGGCGGGATTTCTTTTGGAGAACTATATGAACGAAATGAACACAAATATACTTAAAGTTTCTTATCCTACTGTTTTCAAGGAACGTTTCTATTTTGAATGCCGTGATGGTTGGATAAATCTCGTTAAAGATATTGCTGATTATATTAGCAAGCGTACTGATAAATGCTATGCAACGCAGGTAAAAGAAAAGTTTGGTACACTTAGATTTTATATTAGCTGTGTTGATGAAGAAGGAAATAATCCTATGGATGAAGCAACCTTCAAAGAGATACAAGATTATATTATAAGCGTTGAAAGACGCAGCGCTTATATTTGCGAATGTTGTGGCGTTAAACTAGATAATAATAATAAATACAAGTGTAATAGTTATTATATAGAAAACATTTGCGTTTCCTGCGATGCCAAGAGAACTCATGAAGAAGAGTTAGCAATGATTAAAAGGGCATTAAAGTCTAGAGAACAATAATGTCAGAAGAATCCTATAAACTTATAGGACAATTAGTAATTAATAAATATGGTGATGTTGGGATGATAATTAATTACAATTATATCTTTAACACCTATATGGTAGAATGGTATAAACAAGATGTTCAGCCATATAAAACTGAACATCAAGAGCATAAGATTAAAGAATATATAGCTAATTATGATCTTTATGAAGAAATGCAAATATACCGTAGGTGATTTAGTAGCAGCAGAAGGTAATGATAATGAATATGTATTTGGTATAATACATGATATAAAATATAATAAAACTTTAAGAAATTATAAATATTACATTACGTGGTCTGATATGGGTAGTGAAGAATCATATTATAGCGAAGATAATTTAAAAGCCTATATGCAGGTTTTAAAAACCATAGAAGAGAACAGAAGTTTAAAAATTGTATATGAATAGCGAAATGGAAGTTGGAGACTTGGTAATGGTTAAAGCAGTATCAAGACCAATGAAAACAGACTATGGTTATTATATTGGCATCATAGCTTCTATTGAACTGGCAGAAAGATTTGATCAACCAGTATATAATATTTATTGGACGCATCAAGATGCTATCACGGCATATTTTTATTCAGAGGCAATAAGATATAAAAATACACTAGATGTATTTATTTCAAAACAAAAATGAAAGTTCAATATCCACCCACCCTCTACCCACCCTCCACCCCCCCACTAGAGCAGGGGGATCTAGTTTATAAATATATCTGCCCAGCTAATGAGAAAAGGCTTAAAGCAGATTTTGAAGTGTTACGGCATTTAAAAGATGCTGATGTTCTTGATATGCATTATGGTGGTGGTGAGACAATCTTATTTGATAGTTTACTTAATGGATTAGCAGTTGTTGATACTATGTTCATAGGCGTAATAGATAGCGATAGAAAGCGCGGTAGCAAACACGCTGACCTGTCTCCAGAAATGAGTATACTTATTGGTTATGATATCCGATGGGAACAGAATGGTGCATATTGGATGACTAACTTTGAAGATGAGTTAAGTATTATCTCGCTTGATAGATTGCAACCAATGACACCAAATGATATAAAGAACTACTTACTTTATGGACAAAAACGGTTGGCACCCTAACGAAACAAAGATATATAGCTTAGAAAAAATAAAAGCTGCCAGACATAGACATGACAATAATCGCGCAGATATGGTATTGTTTTCTATATATCTTATTGGTGCTTTGTGCTGGATTTTTGCGGTGTGTGGGTAATTTGACACGCCAGAAAGTTGGCGTCAAGTTCCTGTCGCGTCAGAAATCTGACGCCAAAGAAAACACCCGTCAGAAATTTGACGTTGTAAGTACGCGAAAAGACTAGCGCCAAATGTTTGGCGTCAACTTGATGGTGTCAGCATGGTAGCGCGACAGAAATGTGGCGTCAACGCAACAACTTTAATGATTTCAAATGTTTACGAGGGGGTTGATTTTCTTTTCTGACTCGCGTACAATACCCTTGTGGAGTGTAGGTGCGCCAGCCGCCAACTTCATGCAATAACCGTGCCAATGTTATTATTTTTAGCGTGTTGACGGTGGGGGTAGGCTATGCAATAATGTCTGCATCTCTTGTTGAGGAAGGAAAAACAAATGGCTTGGTTCAATGGGAAGCGTACTGT
>Ga0194115_10001840_pt1 | contig 26231 bp, 32 predicted proteins | sample TA2MahsurfametaG_3_FD_148656 | JGI IMG/M metagenome (GOLD analysis project Ga0194115, IMG submission 148656) | Freshwater microbial communities from Lake Tanganyika, Tanzania - TA2015002 Mahale S4 surface | ecosystem: Environmental > Aquatic > Freshwater > Lake | place: Tanzania: Lake... | reverse complement strand
GTACCAGCAGAGATACCAGGTAATAAAAGAAGGTTTTGAAAGCAAAGATGTTACATACGCAGCTAATCCAAGGGCTGGTAAAATAAATCTCACAGCAGCATCAATTGTAAATACAGGGTCGCAAACGTCAGCACAACTGCTAGGTCAGTTGTTCTTAGCCTACACTACTGGTGGTTTGGGTAACGTATCAAAAGCTAAGCAGTTGTCTACTTTGTTCAACACCACATTCATCCAGAATTTCGGAAGGATCTACGATCAGTCTATAAAAGAAGGCAGGGCAAAACCATTCCAGTACTCAGTAACACAGACAGCTGTTGAAGCCCTGTCAGAATTGCCATTTAATAATCTGGCGATGGTTAAGAAACTCATGCCCTCTGCAAGAAAGCTTGTAAGCAATCTTACTGAAGCGCAATGGAAGGGTTTAGTGTCTAAGAAGGTGCCAACCATCATAGGTCGTGAAACTGTGCAAGCATTAGAAGCTCTGGCAATTGAAGGTGGCCTCGAAGAAGGTCTTGCTGCTGTAGGCGGTAATGTGGCAGACATATTTATGTATGGCGATAAAAACAAAAAAGTATTTGATAATGTAGAGAATGATATGCTAGCAGGAATTGTTGGTTTTGCACCAATGTCTGCACTAGGTCTTGGAATGAAATACAGGACAGCCAGCATGGGTGATAAGCTTATGATGTACCATGCCGGTTATAAGGCAGACAATATCATCAAGGCTATCAATCAGCAACTGGCTGATGGTACTATCAGTCAGCAGGAAGCAACTGAGCGTATTGAATCTACCAAGCAGATGAAGGGTGTTATCGATAAGATGCCTCTTTATGATGTAAACGGTAAGCCTTTGTCTGACTATCAAAAGGCTCAGTATGCATGGAACGAATACACAAAAATTAAGGCTAAGGATTCAGCTAACCTTCCAGCTCAGCAGCAGGAGGATTTGAAGCAATTGGAAACCGAAGCCGATCAGAATAGTAGTAACATTTTAAATGGAACAGAAGATGCCACTCCAAAAAGCACAGTCCAACAGCAAGAAGGACGTACAGAAAGCAGTATCAGCCAACCTCAAGGAATTGAACAAGGACAACAAGAAATCGGGCAAAGAACGGGGACAGAACGGCAAGCCGAGGTCATACAAGCAAATGTTGGCTATAGCGATACAAGCGGCCAAGAGGTAGATATTTTTGAAGCTCCAACTGGTATTACTGATATTGCCGCCAAGGTAATCAACGATGCATTTCGCACTGCAAGGTCTTTGTCAAGTGCAGATATAAAGGTAAGGGTATTCCAGAATCAGGAAGATTTTGAAAGAGAGTCTCAGAAACTTGGGCAACAAGCTCGGGGGCAAGGTGTATTTGTATCGGACGGTAAGAGTATTCTTATAAACCTTGCAAAAATTAAAGACTCAAACGACTGGGGTATTGCATGGCACGAAGGTGCTCACCCGGTATTGAATATTATTCGCAACACTAATCCTGAGCTGTACGATAGAATGGCGAAAGGCTTTGGTGGTTTGGCTAAGCAGGGTGGTGTGTTCGCCCAGGTAGAAGGATGGGCAGCTGCCGACTACGGAGACAAGACAGATGTAAGTACTGACGAGGCTATGACTGAGACTGTGTCTCTGATAGCGGATGGCAAAATTAAGCTTGCTGACATCCCAACAAGCTTCCGCCAGCAGGTGATTGACTTCGTTAACCAGATCGCAGAGTTCCTGGGTCTTGGTCAGTTGGCAGATACAAGCGAAAGGGTGTTCGCTCAGAAAGCTGCACAGATAGCTACCACACTTCGAACTGGTGAAGATATTGCAACAGTTGTCGGTGCGGAAAATGTTACAAGGACTGAGAATCCTTTTGTTGGTCAGGAGAAGAAAGATAAGGTAAGGGACAACACTCCGAAGCCAAGAGATTTTAAGGCAGCGGAAGAAGAGGTGAAGATGCTTACCGAGCAGCAAGCTACCCAGCCTGAGGCTGTTATCATCGAACCTCAGCGTGGTAAGGATAGCAAGCTTAAGATAGCTGTAGATTTCGATGAGGACGGCAAGCGTGTTGTAGAGGTTAAGTACAAGCAAGCTCCTTATGAATTAAAGAATGGTGCGCTGAAGTTTGTTGATCAGGATGAGGCTAAGGCTGTTGAAACACTCAGTAATCAAATAGCTGCCGACTACCGTGCCAACGAAGCAAGGCCAGAGATTGCTGCTGGTATTGGATGGTATAGTAAGATGAGGCAGAGGTTCCAGAAGTTCTTTGGTGCTAACATTGAAACATTTGGTCAGTTGCTTGCAGCTACATCTGCTAGGACTGGTGTGTTCGATAACTTTAAACAATCGTTAGAAGCATTCAAGCTTTACTCTCAGGGAAAGTACAATGAGCTGCTGCAAGAGTATGATACATTCGTAACAGATATCCAGAGCAAGACTGATGAGCAATTATTTGATCAGTGGAGATCTGAGAATCCAGATAAAAGAAAAGGTCTGTTTGATGCTCGGGAGTATAGAGTCAAATTGGTTAACAGATTTGAGAAAGTTCCTCTGAAGGCTAACGGCAAGAAATATAACGCCAACAGTAAGAAAGTACTTCAGGCATTATACGGTAACTGGCTTCAGCAGACTGAAGGACCTAAGACCAAGAACTTTGCCGGTAACCTTACTGGCCGTTCATTCGGTCCTACCATTGACGTATGGGCTGCAAGATATTTGAGGAGGTTAATCTACCAGGGTAATGTTGACCGTTGGAGAATCCCGCCATCAATGGAGAAGGGAGTTGACTACAGCATGCTTGCGTCCGGTGAGATGTCTGGTGATTATCCTTTTGCAGAAAAGGTAATGCAGATGGCGGCAGACAAGATCGGTATCAATGCCGATGACCTGCAAGCTTTCTTATGGTACCTGGAGAAGGATGTTTGGGATAAGAACGGATGGACCAACAAGGCAGGTGCTGAGAAGGCATCATTCGAACAGGGTGCTGATACGCTAGATACTGAAAGATATCAGGCTGGCGTTACAACATACAAAGATGCTGATACGTTTGATCCTGTTGTATTTGAACAGGAGCGTGTAGCTCTTGAGGCTGAGATAGGGAAGCTCCCTGGTGTAGTGGCAGCTAGGGTTACTGAGTCTGTTGGTGAGTTCTACAGTGATACAGGTGTTTATATTGAACCAACCTTTGACGTAGAGTTTACAATGGATAAAGGTTCTGATGTAACGCCAGTTCGGGAGAAGGTAAATGAACTGCTAAAGAAATACAACCAGGATGCAACGCTCTTTAGTAAGATCGTAGACAGGGAAAACCCCAACGCTAGACCTATACTTGAGATTGGTCTGGCGGAACCTACAGAGAAGTCTCAGATCATTGATGATATCAAGGCTATTCTTGTCGAGAATAATGTTCGTGGTTTTACTATTGCTAAGGATAGCCGTGGTAGAATCCTTGGTGTAAGAAGTCAGTTCGTGCCAGAGTTTGAGAAAGAGGGTGTATCTATGGAAGATGGCGTAGAAAGATTTGCTAACGCTTTCATAAAGATTAAGTCAAAATACGGCAAAGACCGAAACATTTCGTACATTGCAGCAGGTTACGTAGACACTGAAGTAAAATTTCAAAAAGATGGAAAAGAAGGTCAACAAGATGGTGGAGATAATGGAGCGTTACCAGGAATGGATGGACAGCCAAGCACAGCCCCAACAGGATCGCTACCTGGTCAGCAACCAGAATCCGGAGGGGATAACCAAGGAGGATCTGGAGCAGCTGGCAGAATGGGCCAGGAATCAGATCCAGGCCAACAACGAAGAAGCTCCCCCTTCACAGATGTAGTCAATGGTTTCTATTCTCCGATAGAAGATAGGATTAATGTATTCAAGCAGCCCAAAGCTTCTGCCCAGAAGTGGAAAGATATAGTCGGTATCAAATCTGATGAGGCCATCTACTCCGGCCTTGCCGACTGGTTAAACTCTCAAGACCCAGCTAAGCAGTTATCGAAAGATGAAGTCCTTCAGTTTATGAAGGATAACCGTGTTGAGATTAAGGAGATTGTTCGTGGTGGTGATTACCTGGTATATAATCCTAAGACCGGAAAGGATGTAATGTACTTTGAGGATGCTGACTCTGCATACTCATTTGTTGCCGAAGCTGCGGAAGATGGGGATAATTACGAAGTTGAAGAGCCTTCACAATATTTGAAAACAAAATACGAACAGTATCAAACACCTGGGGGCAGCAACTACAAAGAGTTATTAGTAACCCTTCCCAATAAGAGAGCAATCACTAGGCTGTATGTCCTTAGTGTTGCGGACACACTCAACTACGCTAGAGAGGAGTACGGGTTAAATTCTGGCGAATACCAAAGTGTTAAACGCCAGGTAAGGTTAGACCTGGAAGACCGTGGTGTGTCATTCGAAAAGATAAATGAATTGTTTAGAGAGTATGAGTTATCACCGGGTGTAGTTCAGTTTAAAACAAACCATTTTGATGAGCCTAATATCATCACCCATCTCCGCATGAATACTCGTACGGATGCTGATGGTAAGAAGGTGTTGTTCTTGGAAGAGGTGCAATCAGACTGGGGGCAGAAAGGCAAGAGACAAGGGTTTAAGAAAAACTATTCGGAAGATGTATCTCGCATTGATAAGGAAATAGAGTCGGTTGATAAAGACATCGATTTAGTATTAAAAGAAATGTATGCCTCTGGACTGCCAGAGTCTTATTCACCAGATGAATTAAATAGGTTTAGGAATGGAAAACTTCAGACAAGGGAGTTGATAGATCTAGATAGGGCACTGGACAAAGTAAAAAACAACAGGGATTATCAGGCTATCAACAATGAGATAGATTCTATTGAGAAGAACCAAAGAGATCTTTCTGTAAAAAGGGAATCGCTTCTTAGTAAAAAAGACATGCTAAAGGCAGAGCTTAAAAAGCTGTCGGATGCAGCAAGGTACGACTCGAGTATATCAATGGCTCCATACGTAACCAACACCAATGCTTGGGTAAAGCTTGGATTGAAGGTTGCATTGAAGGAGGCGATAAGGCAGGGTGCAGATAGGATTGCTTGGACTACAGGAGAGCAGCAGAGTGAGAGATATGACTTGAGTAAAAAAGTTGATTCTATCATTTGGGAGTTAGATCCAGATGGTACATATGCTATAACTGCCGAGAAGGATCGTAGCGCAATATATCAAGATAGTGGGCTCACGCCTTCTAAACTTGCAGATACTATTGGTAAAGATGTTGCTGATAAGATTGTAAATAGTAATGAAGATAATGGTGTATTTGAAGGTGAAGAGCTTGCTGTTGGCGGCAAAGGGATGAAAGCCTTCTACGGTGATGTTAAAAATCCAGGTATTGTTGCCAATGTTGCAAAGGCTTTGGTTAAGGAGTTGACTGGTGAGGAAGGGAAAATTATTGCTGCTAATGTAGGTACAAATGTTGAGCAGCCCGCAATAGATATAACCAATCAGGTTGCGTCTTCTGTAAAAGAGGGTATGCCTCAGTTTAAGAACTCTTCTATAGTCCTCTTGAACGATTCTATTCAAGAAAGAAAGTCTGCCGCTAAGATCACCGGCAAGGCTATAGAATCCATCAAAGATCAAGTAGTCAAACTCGGCTACGGTTACCTACCAGATGATGTTCGTGAGCGTTTAAAGAAGAAGCAGCGTCAGATCGATGCTGACCTAAACGACATGAACGTACTGAACAGACGTTTTGAAACGGCAGTTCGGGAGTCATATGGTGTTAAGTATAAGAACCTCACCCCCGAACAGAAAGGAAATCTTGACTTTGCGCTTAGAAACTTTGAAGGCATAGTTAACCTTAAAGAGAAAGATGAACTACGTGCACAGATTCCAGACAGCGTTATGGGTGTCATCGATGAAATGCGTTTCACTGTTGACTCAATGTCCAAGAACCTTGTTGACCTTGGTATCATGGACAACAGTCTTGAGCCAGCATTCGATGGTGACAAGGGGCTAGGTGTTTATCTAACCAGGACATACAGAAAGTATGACGATCCTGAGTGGGTTAAGAATGTACCTGAGCTTGTAAGGGCTAGGGCCAAAACATACCTGGCTATCAATAACACCATCAAAGAGATGGATGCCCAGGGTAATATAGTAGAGCGTGCTCTCACAGAGGAAGAGCTTGACGGTTTAGTAAACTACATAGCTAGTAATACCGACCCAGTAATGGAGGGCCTTGGTGCTGCCAATACCGGCAGGGTTAAGGTTGACATCCTTAAGGGAAGGAAGGTCATACCTGAAGAGATCAAGGAATTGATGGGCGAGTACAAGGATCCATCTGTAAACTTCGCCAGGTCCATCACTAAGATGTCTACCCTGATCAATACCCACCAGGCACTTAAAGAGATTGCCGAGGCTAACATTGGAACCCTGTTCTTCAGGGAGCCACAGGGAGAGTACTTCGTACCGGTTGCCGGTAAGGATGCTACAGCTCTTCAGCCGCTCAGCGGACTGTACAGCACCAGGGAAATTGCCGATGCTTTCAAGGAAGTACAGGCAACATTTGAGGGTGATGACTGGAACTTGTTGGCTCTCAGAGCTTTAGCTTGGATCAATGGCGCAGCCAAGATAGGTAAGACCGCATTGTCTCCTGCATCATGGGTACGCAACGTCATTGGTGGTCATATCATTATGCTGAAAGATGGCCACATCGGGGGCACTGGATACGCAGACGGATGGAAGTCCGCCTTTGGATACTTCTTCAACAAGGAGAAGGACAGCCCAGAGTTCCAGGCCAAGATGAGGGAATACATAGAAAACGGTATCCTGGGAGAGGGTGTAGCAGCCAGAGAGTTCCAAGCCATCGTTAAAGCCGCATATGGCTCCGAGAATCCCCTGGATTACATCAAGAAGGATACTGCCCTAGGAAAGTTCACGGAGGGCGTAAAAGGCTTCTATTCGGCCCAGGATGACATCTTCCGTGTATGGGCTTACGAGAACGAGAAGGCTAGACTTATTAAGAGAAAGCCTAATATGAGTGAGGCAGAGTACCAAGCTGAGGCTTCCAGGAAAGCCAGGGCTACCTACCCAACTTATTCAGAGTTGCCGGAGGTGGTTAGAAAGCTCGCCAAGTTTATACCGATCTCATCCTTCCCCGCATTCTCAGCCGAGCTGATCAGGACTACCAAGAACTCTGTGGCGATTGCTATAGAAGAAATGAAGGATCCTGACATGAGGGATGTAGGTATCAAGCGTATGGCAGGGGTAATCTCAGCCATCAGCTTTGGAAGTATCCTGAGCGGATTGTCTTCAATGATCGTAGACGTGGATGATGAAGAAGAAAAGTCATTGCGTAGGTTCCTCCCTGAGTGGAGCAGGAATAGCCAGCTGATATGGTTGGGTAGAGACGATAACGGTCTGCCAAGGTATATTGACCTGGGATTCTCTGATCCGTTCTCTTACTTTAAAAAACCTATAGTAGCATTTACCAGTGATAAGGATAACGTAGCAGACCGTGCCAAGGATGCAGTGAAAGAAGCTACAGCACCGTTTGTTTCTCCAGAGATATTTATATCTGCAATAGTAAAGGGTAACAAGATAGTCAACGAATCAGACGATATGGATGAGGTGATTGGCAAGTATGCCGGTCCGATATATGAAGCTTTGGAGCCAGGCATTATGGCTTCCGGCAGAAGGATTCTGAAGGGATTGACTGGCGAGGTAGACAGATACGGCCAGCAGTATGATGCAGGATTGGAAGCTACAGCATTCTTTACCGGTCAGCGTATAAAGAAGTTTGACCCATCTGTAGGATTTGGATTCAAGGCTAAGGAGTTCAATAAGCGCAGAACTGAAACCCTGGATGCCTACTACATGGAGAAGTCTAAGACCGTGAAGGATGAAGCAGCTATGGAAGAAGAGCTGACAGATGCAGAGCAGAAGTTCATCGACAACTTTAGCGAGTTTAAGAAAGACTACGATGCGGCTATGTATCTGATGACCTTAAATATGTCAGCGGCCAATGCCAAGAAGATCCTGGATGCAACCATGAAAGACAGAGGCGTTCCAGAGATGTTCCGTAAAGCAATCAAGAACAATAAACCATACCCTGGAATAATGAAGAAAGACTAACCCTGTAAATAACTTTGTGATATGGCCCTATTTGAACTAACTAATGGCGGTGACCCTATTGATAAACTAAGTGTACTTCGCTTCCGCAAGCAGATGGCTGAGGATGCAAGGACTATGGGCCCTGCTGAATTTTCAAGGAAATACGGATCCCTCAGTAAGGATGACAAGAAAACGTATTTGCCTAATGCTACCTGGGATACGGCAGCTACATACGACTTCTTCAAGCAGCAGGATCCAGCTAGCTTCACAAAGCTCATAGGCATCGAAGAGAAAAAAGCAAAGATTCGCACTGAAGAAAACGACAAGCTCACTCAGCAAGCGATGGGTATCGCAGAGAAACTGAAGCCAGTAGTACAGAGTTTTTCTACAATCAACAGTATCAAAGGCGAAGCAAAGAAGAAGTATGGATACAACCCAGATGAGGTTGTCGATCCGGTCCAGGTTGTTACAGATGCCATGGTAATGGAAGCTAACCAAAGGATCAAAGACCAAAAAGGTATAGGTCTTTCTCAGGATCCTAAGAATGATATGACCTGCATAGCTGGCGTGTGTACCCTGGCGGCAAACCAGGGTGTTGATTTCAGTTCTATGAAAGGCATGCCTGGCGTTGTGAAAGATGCACAAGGAAGATACATTCCTCAATACAATCCAACATTCTCAAGCGCAGTTAACAAAACAGGATTTGAAGAGCTGTCTAAAGGGGAGAAGCCAAGGAAGGGTGATATTGTACAGTATTTTAAAGCAGAGGGCAGCATGGGGCAATTGGTTCCTAAACACATGGAGCTGGTTACATCTGGTGCTCTGCCAATTTTTGGCAAAGGTGAAAACTTTGAAACATTCAACAACTACGGTCTTTACAGTTCAAACCTATATAATCTTGGTAGTGAGCCTGGGGACACGCCAGGTCGTGAGGTTCGGGATCTAAGCAAAAGACAGGACGGTACTTTTAGTTCTGGCGGATGGAATGAAATAAAGTTCTACAGGATGAAACCAGAGACAGCTGAGAAGGCTGTAGCTAAAACACGTCCAGATGTGGCGGCTAAGGTTGAAGCAAAGAGAAACTTTGAAGGATCAGATGATTTCAAAAAGTTTCAATCCGCACAGCAGCAATATCAATCTGGCGTAGGTCAGAATGTTCTTGGGCAGGATCAGGGATTGATGATGGAAATAGTGGAAGGGGTTGGAGGAAAGTTCTCAGCCGATCGTGCAGGTCTCAAGAAATCCTTGCTAACTAAAGCAAAGAATCCTAAGCTGGTAGAGTTAGTTATTGATCAACTATACGATAGAGAGTTATGAAAAAAGTAATCGACTGGTGCAAGGGTTTTCTTTCCGATAAGGGAGAAGCTTCCAGCAAAAGATTGGTAGGCGTTGTTTGCGCTGGGTTTTTATGTGGTGCGCTCGTTTCTAAAAGTCAACCATCAGATGCGCTCGTATGGGCGGTAGCTGGATTAGCGGCAGCTGCACTTGGTTTTACATCATATGAAAAAGCTTTGAAGAATGGCAAAGAAGAGTAGTGGAGAATCGGTGAAGGTAACCTTCGGGAAGAGGAGGAATGGTAAGGCTCAGAAGAGAAAAGGCCCCAAGGATAAAAGTATTTCTAAATATAGGAGGCAAGGAAGATGATATCGAAGAAGTCAAATCCAAAGTTATGGGAAGCCGCTAAGCGTGAAGCTAAGGCTAAGATGGGTGGCAAACATTCAGCCAGGGCTATGCAGCTGGCGGTAGCCATCTATAAAAAGAAGGGTGGTAAATACAAAGGAGTAAAGTCATCCGGCAACAGTCTTGCCAAATGGTCAAAGCAAAAATGGAAAACCTCTGACGGATCCAAGTCAGAAGGGAAGAAAAGATATCTGCCTGAGAAGGCATGGAAATCCCTGAGCTCGGGGGAGAAAGCTGCAACTAACAGAGCAAAGGCTGAAGGATATAAGCGGGGCAAACAGTTTGTTAAGCAGCCATCTAAAATAGCGAAGAAAACAGCAAAGTATAGAGACTAAGGAAGCGAATTTACGATCTTGCTGATCTCGTAGAGCAACACAACGATCTGTTTACCTGGCTCAGTCAGGGCATACACTCCATCATGCTTATAGACTATACCGTTTGTCTCCAGTTCTCTGACAGAGCTTGAGAGCATGTTTGCGCTTATACCAGGTAGAAGCTGCTTTAGTTTGTTGAACCTACATTTCTTTGACGCAAGTATGAACATGATCAGTGGCTTCCATTTGCCACCGATTTTTTTTCTGCTATGGTTCATATATGCAACTTCTATTTTCAACACGACAAAGGTTGAAAGAAGACATTGCTTGGGAAAATCTAGACCAAAAATCTGGTTATAAAAACCTAACCGGTATTGTCAATATAATATTTTGCAAATCTCTAGTATAGATAAATTGCCAGAAATAATTATTATGCCAAAGCCACTACCAAAAAAAGCTGACTCTAAATCCGTACGAGTTGAATCAGGAGATGTATTTGTAATCCAAAAAAACATACCCATGTCAGGTGCTTACAGATCCCTTGGGCCATCGCTCAGATATCCTTTTGACAAAATGGTAAATGGAGATTCGTTTGAGATTAAGACAAACAAGAATGACATTCGTAAGATCGTATCACGAACAAGTTCAGCAGCTGCAAGCTTTACAAAGAGAATCAACAAAGCATCTAAGTTCACAGTAAGACGAACGGGACCAGATACCGTTAGGGTGTGGCGGATAAAATAACACCGGGAGCTTTCTTGATACGACTCAGATAGTCACGCTCTACTTCCTCTCCTGCTCTCCATCCCATGTAGTGAATGATGTACACATCACTCCTTGCGATATTAGGGTGGCAGTTAAACTCCTGATCAGTCAGGATCTCAAAGTCATCAGACTTCATCAAGTACTCACACACCGGTCCTTGTTCCCAGGGCCAGCCATTGTATGAACGCTTGTCAAGCTCTGCCATCTTGGGGTCCTGACTATTCCATACAGCATGCAGGAAGTCAAAGGATTTCTTGTCGTGCTTCAGGATGAAGACACCGGTATTGACATAGTGCCACTGCCCATTCAGCCCGTTGTATCCTACATCCCGGCAGAAGGTACCATACTTATGGAAGTAGTCTTCTATCTTCTTGTCGAAGTTGTTGAATACACAGTCGGCATCGATCCACATGACGTAGTCGTAGTATGGCAGTATTCTCATCACGGCCAGGATCTTATCCCAGGCAGCATGCCTCTCACTAATCCTACCGAAGTGGGCATTGTACTGGTAACCATGCTTGGCGCAATATGCTCTATGGTTTTGCTCCGTCAGACTACCAACCACTTCGATCTCTTTGGTGTACAGTGTTACGACACAGATATTCATATTCCTGCAAGCTGTTTGTATTCAGATAGGGTTCTAACATCATCCACGGATATCTCACCGGAGAGGATCTTTTTTACCTTATCCTTGGATGAGACATCTTTCTTCCACCACTGCTGGTCATCATCCCACTGTTTGGTCCTATGCTTCCTGGTATATTCATGGTAGCATACAACCTTGTGTGGGTGGTATAGATCGTATCCTTTACAGAAGGCACGTATAGCCATCGTTATTTCTTCACCATGGAAGTACAGCTCTGGGTCGTATGGTACATCCAGAATAAACTTCCCCCGAGCGAACAGAAAATGGGCAGACAAAAAGTATGTTGGCTTGGGTTGCTCGTGGTCGGAGAAATATGGCCTGAAGGATGGTATCTCCTTGGAATGGTTTGGGTCTAGCTCCATACACCACGGGTTGTCCGTCCTGCCGTCATTCTCGGGGTTGTATGCCGGAAGGTAGGTGGTCAGCACCGGCTCGCCTGGAAGAGAGTTTAGCATGTCGATGAGTATGGTATCCCATCCATCTATGAATCTATGGTGGCTGTCTATTTGCAGGGTATACTCCTCGCCATTATACCTTTTGTTGGTCTTGTCCCTGGCCCAGCAGCACCCCAGTGTTTTAGCATACGGGATGTGTATAACATCCAGCCTGGGGTCACCGGCAAACTCAGATAGTCTATCGTCCTCACTATACTGGTAAGCTATGCATACCCGGATATCGTTAGGGTTTGAGGCTTTCCCAAACAGATCTCTCAATGTCGGTACCAGTTCCGGATCCCTGTAAGAAGCTATTTGTACGTAAATCATAACTGCAAAATGTTTTCTTGTTTATGGTAACGAATGCTTTCCCTATGATGTAGTTGTATGGTGGCCTGAGTTCGGGGGTGTATCTGTCACATTTAATCGGGCATTCGTGACAGTTACACAACAAGCTTGTCAATATTGATTCCATGTTCATTCAGTATCTTGTATATTCTGTCGTAAACAACATCTAGGGCATCATGGGGTTTGAAGTTCTTATCCTCTTCCAGAGCTCTATCTATCTGCTGCTCGATGCTCTTCTTAGTATTATGGGTGAGCTCCCATATAGCCAGTGCCATATCCAGGGATTGGACAGCTCTCATGTGAGCGACCTGGTCATCGATGTTGGTGAGGTCAAATTCAAATATTGCTTTCATGGTTTACGGTTTTACAATGTGGGCAAATAGGGGTGGAGCATTTCTTCTTGTAGATAGTCTGGGTAAAGAGCTTTTTACAGTTGATACATTTAATCCATTTCATATGTTTCGTTGTAGTATTGTTATCCATTTTCAATAGTTATTGTGGTTTAAGCTTTTCTCCTGATGTAGGGTTTCCATAAATCTTAATATCATTCTGATCCACGGTCCTTACTTCACCTGTGTTGTAGAAGCGGACAATGAATTGCGGATTGGAATGGATGGATCCCGCTATCATAAACAGGGCCACCCCATAACCAAGTGGTGTATCTACGTCAAAGGGGTTCATAATTTCGTGAATGGTTTGGTATATCATAAACTCTGTATGTATTGTTGTAGTTTATCTGTTGGCTTCCATCCGAGGCGGGTGATAGCCTCGTCATTTTCTCGCCTGGTCTCCCGGTAGTTACCTTGCTGATCTGGCGCATACTTCTTTTTGCAACCGAACTTTTGAATGAACATTTCCGCCACCTCGTTAAGAGAGTAGTTAAACCCAGTCCCCAGTTCCCATGCATCATCGTTTCTTTCATCTGAATTGGCTATTCGTATCAACCCGTCAACAATGTCTTCCACATGGGTAAAGTCTCTGCGCTGGTTGCCATCACCTACAATAGTTATAGGCTTACCATGCCTGACCTGGTCTCTCCACTTACCTATAACTGCCGCCCACCGGGTGTCAGTTAATTCATAAGGGCCATAAACATTATAGAATCTGGCAATCCCTATATCTGTACCGTAAGTTTGCCGGTAGAGTTTACATATGTCCTCACCCATCTTTTTATACAATGCGTATGGTGATCTGAATGGGTCATGCCATTGTGATGAGGACCCACTGTAGACCAACTTCACATTGTATGCCCTTGCCCATTCGCACACTCTTTCTGTTCCACAGACATTAGCTCTGAAAAACTTATATGGATTTTTAAATGATGGTTGTATTCTACTGAGTGCAGCTAGATGAAAGCATACATCAATCTCGCTGCCATTGATAGACATTATGTTTTCAACGCTAAGTTTTCTGTAGGTTACTCCATGTGTTCTATAGTTGCCTACTGAATAATCATCGACAGATAATACGTTGTGACCTTCTTGCCTTAATCTTTTTGAAAGGTTGATACCAACAAAACCCGCCCCGCCAGTTATTAGAATATTCATTGTGTTTTTATCGTGGTGGTCTTTATTCCAGATCTTCATAAAGTACCCACAGGTCTTATCCTCGTTCATGGGTGATTCCATGAAGTAAGATTGCAAGAAATCGCTGGACTTAGCGGTGAATCTGTAGCAGTCGTTTTTTTGGGGACAGTCCTTGCTGCCATAGGAACCATCGCACATTGTAATGTCTGGCATACTATTTTACTTTAATGGTTGTTTTAATAAAGTTTTCCTGTGACTTAGTCAGCTTTATAGGCATATATTGGCGTTTGTTCTCCTACATATGCGCACAGCACATTGAAGTCGAGATATTCAATAGATTCTTCCTTTGACATACCATCACTAATAAGTACCTCAACCATAGTGTCGTAGTCATATATGACTCTGAAGTTCACGGCATCTACTCCTATGATAGCCTGGTCAAACCCATCTGCAAAAAGCAGGTCTACACCGAAGTGTTCATACTCAGCTGCAAGTTGTTCCCTTGTATTCTTCATTGATTAAATCTTTTAGCTTACACAATACCTGACCAATTACTATTCCCAGGCGCAGGTCATCGCCTTCCTCCACAGCTCGGGAGAGGGAAACATATATCTCTTTAAGCTCCTGCTTCATTTACGTGTGTTATTACTCTGTCATAAGAAAAAGGACAAACGAATATGGTATTACCGGTAAAGATGTGAGTGCCGGTAAATTCACCTTCTAAGTATGGCGCAATACAGTTGATCGTGTAGAACGTCACTAGCTTCGTGTCGCATTCTCCGAGGTTGTATTTTATACCAAGCTCCTCCAGTGATTTAGAAGTGTCATCATGGCAAAGAACTGGTAGCTGAATTGGTTTCATTTAGTAGGATTTGAATAGATGTTTTAAGGTCTTCAAGAGTGCCGTTGTTTACAATGATGTGATCAAACTTCCAGCTGTCAAGAGCCGTCTCACTGGGGTGAGCGTTTACTGGATTTACACCACTTCGATCTACACGTACTATGATACCACCTCTCTCCTTCACAGCCTTGGCCTCATTGGGGAAGCGGCAGTCGGTGATCACCCACTTGGACGCAGGATAATCAAAACGAATGTTGTCAATCCATCCAGACCACTTTTCTTTTCTATACCCGGACATGAGTGCATTTACCCAGGCGTTATGGTGTAGGTTGTTTCTTACAGCATCTGTGCCCAGCCTTTGCAGGAAGTCACGAACAGTGAGCGGTATACCAACGTAGGTCCACTCGTCACCCATCGTTGTCTTCTTGAAGTCCTGGTCCTCAAACTTATCAACCGGTATCCCGGTCAGTATGGATGCCACTACCTTGAGCTTATGTGAGAACTTCTTTATTTCAAAGTCTGGATCGATCTCTCTGATAAAATTAGCGCACGCATCCTTACCGGACTGTGCATATCCTGATAGAGCTATAATCATAATTGATTTAGTTTTTGTTGAATAAGCTTTTCGCATTTCTCTTTCCAGGATCCGGAGTTGACCTGGATCATAGTGACACTGCATCCGTTCGCTCTTGCCTCTGAGAACTCTTCTTCATTGTCATCCAGGTGCCACACGAACTTGGTGCCGTCTAAATACGTGTACTTCCACTCCATGCACGTAAACCTTACGTGATGCCTGGGTATACCTAACCATTCAGCTACGCCCCACAGATGGAAGTTTGGATCGTTGTCGTTGGATACATATGCATTCGCCCATTGTGCTCCGGGGAATGTCAGGTTCCACCTATGCCGGTGGTTGGAATCATAGCGTGTGGTGACAATCCACACCTCAATCCCTCTGCCAATTAACTCTTTGGCGTATTCTCTTACGTGTTCTTTTTCAAGTGTTCCATCGAAATCAAAGGATACTTTCATGGTGAAAAATTTAGGGGACACCGGGTAGTGCCCCCTGGTTTACTAAAATGGAAGGTCTTCCTGAGCTGCCGCTGGCTTAGCCTTGGGCTCATAGGTGTCAATATTCAAGCGGTAGTCTGGAGATTTATCGCCAGGCTGCTTGTACGTATTGGGCCATGCAGTGTAACGCTTGTCTCCAATAGTGATGCTCAATACTTCTACCGGTCCGTTCTTGGTGTTGATGGTCTTCTTCCATGCTCCACCGTCTGATTGTTTTGCGCTCATTTCTGTGAGATTTTAAGAGTGAATGAAAATTTAAGGAAGTAGATACCTGCTTCCAATGTTTTGATTTCAGGGTCGAAGACCACTGCGAAAGTTGGGAGGATCATCCAGACCTCCATGTTTCCGAGATTGAGTTCTGCTTTCATGGTTTATAAGGGTTTTCGTTTTCATCCAGTGTAGGTGCGTTGTTCATTTCGTAGGCCAACCAGGCCCACATCATTAAGAGTACTGCGATTAGAATCATGGCTTGATTATTTGGTTGGTGATTAATGACTGTACTAATTCTCTGAAGTCTTCAATGGTCATGGCCACAATGGTTCCCTTTCGGTTCTTCTTGTGGAATACCAGGTTGTAGTTGGAGTCTTTAGGCATCTTGGCGAGAACATCATGGATGCTCCCGAGCTTCTCCACTGCCTTAGCTTGCACAGAAAAGGGATCTGTGTAGCATAGGTCGATACCTTGATCATCCTTGTTCTTTGACTCAGACCTTGAGCTTACAGCTCTTGACCATCCGAGTTCTCTGAACCAGTCTCTGATGTCGAGCTCGTAGGCGTGTCCTTTATTTCTTGGGTTAATTGCCATATCCTTCCTGTTCTGTGTAGTTCTTGAATGCTATCCCAGCTTACTGCCGAATTGAATGTTGTTGGAAAAAACTCATTGGGTTTCCATATGCTTTGCATATAGAAAAGCAATTCCGGTTTGATGTCTTCCACCACCGTTGGCTCCAATAATCCTTCTCCCATGCGGTCAACCGCATACTCGAGGTACTTGCTTCCGTTCTTAGTCATTCTCCAGTGTTCCTTAAAAAGGATCTGAGAGGGTTGCGTACGTTTGAATGTCCTTCTTTGCATATGGTTGTCCTATAAATTTTTCTTTATCTGATCCGTCATTGATTTTCTCCGCTACTTCATACCTGCTGTTATTCAGATTGAATGTGAAGTAGCTGGTACCTATCTGGCCGGTATACTTGAATCGCACCTTCCACTTGTGCACCTCGGTCTGCCTGGTTTCGTAGTTTCGGTAGACGGTCATACCGTTATCGGTAAGGTTGTACCAGTGTGATGAATCGCCTACATCATACCCGTGTGGCACTTCATATCTGTCACCTTTTAGCTTGCTAACTTTTTTAGGATGCGCTACCATGTACACATGTACACCGTAGTTCCTGGCGAACCTGGCTACATCATTCATCATCGCTTTTATCTGATGATGGCGTTGCTGCTCCTGGTTGCTGAGGCTTTTCTCTACCGTGCTCATGTTATCTATTACCAGCCCGTTGATACCATACCTTTTTACCATCTCTTTAGCCTTGCCCAGGATGCCATCTATACTCAGGTCATTCTCTGAGAGTCGGTAGTACTTAAAATGGTCATTCATAAATGGCACCATGCTTTCCACTTCTTCTTTGGTGATACGCTTACACCATTTGTTTTCGAAGAATGACTTGCCGAATGCGATCTGGTACAAATCTGATAGTGCGAAAGCAGTATTGGCTTCCTCAGCTGAGTAGATGAAAAACTTTTGATCGTGCATTTTAGCCAGGCGGTACATTACATTCTTGAGGAATGTAGATTTACCGTGACCCGGTATACCGGTTACCAGCGTTACCTGACCAGGGTGCCATATGAAATCCATATCAAACCCTATGTCATAGCCTACAGGATATCCTTGATCATACAGATGCATGAGCTCGTCCTTCACAGAGAAAGCATCATCGATACCTTCCACCGGAAAGGGGCTAGCAGAGTTGTAACACTCCACTAGCATATCCGGTCCACCATGAAACAACACGTCATTTGCATCCTTGTATGGAAGGGTAATGTTGTAGCAGTTTTCTTTACCAAGCCTGCGTGCAAGCTCTGCACGTAAAGCCTGGCCTGCTTCGTCCATATCTGTTGCCAGAAATATCTTCTTGCCTTCAAACAGATGCCAGCACTCTTCAAGCCAGTCTAGCTTTTGAGAACCCTTTGAAGCACCGTTTGGTACGGAAACTGCGGTCTTGATCCCTGCTTCGTAAAAAGCCAGGACATCCATCTCACCTTCCACAACAACAAGCTCGCTATCAGAATTATCAAGTGCGACATCAACGCCATAAGGAGTAAGACGAGCACCAGAAACCAGCTTAAAATTCTTTGAAGAATCTCTGTACTTAATGTTGACAAGGTTGCCATTGTAGAAGTAATTGAAGTGAATGGTATTCCTTTCCTCACCTACCTGCTGCATGTATTCTTTGCCTTCAGAGATTTTGTATCTCAGTATTGTTTGATTTGAAATCCCCCGACCTGCAAACCATTTGACAACCGGCTCGCTCAAGGTCTTCAGTTCTGTTGGAGGTGTTATGTATTGCTTTTCTTGCTTCAACCTTACGGAACCGGACCAGCCACAGTTATGGCAGTTCCATACACCCTCGTCAACATTGACGGAGAGGCATGGGTCATGCTTCTTTCTGCGGTCTTTGCTACACCTTGGGCATACAGTCTTAATGTTGCCGTGTTGACCAAAGCGTACCTTAATTCCCAGTGCTTGTAATTGTTGAATCATTCTCTTTCTGTTTCGTATGCCAATACATGTTTGCTTCATCCAGGTAGCGCATAAATTGCTTTGCGGACCTGAATATGGTTGAGGGTCTGTTGTATTCCTTCATCTTATCATCCTTGCCCCAGGTCTCAAGCTTGTGGATGATCACGCTCTTAAAATGATCGAGGGTCAGCTTTGGCGATACCTTCAGTATTACTTTGACCAATTCCATATTATTCTGGAGGAGATACTTTGTGCCGTTCATGCTGTTGAACTCGGTGACAACTTGCTTTGCTAGCTCACTGTCTTGCGTGGTAACCTTTACCGGTTCTTCGAAGAAAGCCATGTACCAACTCTTAGTTGGGTATACGCTTCCATTCTCCGCCACTTCTAGTAGTGGTGGGTTTGATGTACGCATGTCATCGATAGCTACAGAGACTGCCCTGGTGCTCAAACCTAAGGCCCCAGACAGAGCATTGATTGTTGTCGGGAGCCAGAGGTTCTTGTATTGAGCACAGGTATCAGCAATGATATAGTGTACGGATGAGATGCCTAGTTTGGTTCTTATGTTGTGGTCTATAGTTGTAGTCATATGTTTATGTAGTCATCAATTTTTAAGAATGGGCTTCTGCGTGTATGCGTTTTAATGCAGTTCAACACTAGCCTTACTTTGATGTATAGTTTTTTGATGGGATCATCCATATCGTAGAGGATGCCTTCATCTGATCTGCGTTTGCCTTCCCGGTAGTATTCACGGAACTGTGTAAGCTTATGCCTATAGGAGTCGTAACCCATATCCAGGTATTCCATCACTGCCGTGGCCTCAAAGCCATACATATCACTGATGCCAACAAATATTGACCTGGCCAGGTCTTTGTTGCCTTCATACTCTTCATTGCACTGCATGTATTTCTGAGCATCCTTAGCCCACACGAACTGCGGACGCATTACTTCTTCTATTTCTTTAAGCTTTATCATATTGACACGTTGAATTGTTTTCTCCAGGTGATTTTCCCTTCCGGCAAAAGCATCACTGCCGCATTCTCTTTTTCCATAGCTTGCTTCAGTCGGTTTTGGTAAAGCTGCTTATGCTCTTCAATTTTTTTGAGAAAGGATGCGTAACGTTTGTATTGACATGCCCATTCAAGGTGAGTGCTATCGCCACTGATTATGTTTTCAGACTGGCGTTCTTTATGCTTGTTGCTGATAAATGCATTGAAAGCTTCGGTACTGTCTGCTTCCGGCTCAAACTGTGCTGCAATACCGAGCTGCTCTTCTTTGTTTACTAGCGGCTCAATGGCGGATTTTGCTTCAAGCACACGAGCATGGAACTTTTCTGCTTCTTCCAGGATGGTGCCTTGTAGGTCTTCATTAGCTTCGAATGTTACGCAACCTAGATGTCTGCCGTCTTTGAGGTAGCATATCTCTGCGTATGGCAGCTCCATTACCAGCATGTAGTGCTGTACCTGGATAAGATAGCTCGGAGGTATCCCTGCCTCATAAGAATCAGCAGAGTACCCGGAGATCGTTTTGATCTCCAGGATTCCCTGCCTTTTCCCGTAGATTGGATGTTTGGTGATTATGCCGTCCACATTAGCGAACAGTACGGGATACTTTGGGTTAGTTATAATTGCTCTAAGCTTTTTATATCTTTTTATTTTTTTATTATTTATTGTATTTTCAACCCAACCCTCATCGGTGCCATCATAATACTGCCAACACTTAGATATGTAATCCTCAAGCTGCTTTCCGTGCAGCATTGCAGCATTCATAATAGAGGGTAACTCTCCAATACCGAGAGCCTGATAGAAAAGATTAATGGGTGACTTATATTGATTGATGCCGAGTAAAGTTCCGGAGTCGGATCCACCGATCATGCCCTGCCTTACAAAAGATAGGCGAAGGGTTTGCCATTCGGCCTCGCTGAGCCTGGCCGTTGGTATTAAATTTAGGTTCGTCATTTCTTGGCTGCTTTGGTTACTTGCTCAGCTTTTACCTGGCTGATCATGGTTGTGAGGACTGTCTTCTGTGTGGCGGATAGCTTATACTTTTTCATAGCCGACTCGACCTCTTTGATCTTGCCGTCTGTAATGAACTTGAGCATAGCATCAAGCTTGTCCTGGGGTAGTGCTGGTAATTCACCGGCATCTTTTAATACCATAGTCTGCTCAGCCCTTTCTTTGGACTGAGACTTAAGGTTGTTGATGTGCGTGGTGATATTGTAGATCTTGTTGCCATTGGCATCAACCGGGTTGCCGTATTGATCACATGGCAGTATTACTTTGTCGAGGTCGTAAAGAAATCTCCCGATCCCCCACATAACTGCCGCACGTTTGAATGCATCGGAAGCAGCAGACTTACCAGCCTGCTCATACATCTGATCAGCTGGATCATTCTCTACACGCTGGCCGCAGTCCCATCTCCATTGCGTACCGATGTCGGTAGTGATACCGATACCAGCAAAGATAAAACCTGCTTTCTCTTCGTACTTAACTTCCCACTGACAGTGGGCATCCAGGACATTCATAACATCCCTGGCATCTATGTATGCTGTGCATATTGCTTTTAATTTGTCTTTACTTCTAGACTGTACCCGCCACTGGTAAAGGATCGGTTGGCGGAGTTTCTCGAGGGTTTGCTGATAATTCATTGATATATTGTTTGGTGAAATTGTACTCGCTTGCAATAAAAAAGATGTGCTGCCAGTCATAGGTAAACTTGGTTTTAGCACCTATTTTGATGGCCCGTATAAAATGGGCGTTACATAGTTGTTCGTGGTTGGAAAGCAACCACTTACGAAATGGGGGAAGGGGAAATTTCACCCCTTCTACATTCATAGTATCTGCTATATAGTCATAGTAAATCACCATATAAAGTTATAACACAATAAAATAGAGACATAACAGTTATTAACATACTTATCCGAAAAAATATAAATTTGTTGGACAAAAGGTTAGACATGAGAGTAAAAAGCTTAGACACAAACGACATCGCAAGCAGATTACGTGATATTCGTATTGAAGCCAGGCTTACACAAAAAGAGATGGCCAAGATTGTTGGCATGACATCTGGATCGATAGGTGCGCTTGAGAATGGGCTATACACACCCAATTTTGAGGTACTTAGGACGCTCAAGAAACGCCTGGGAGTTTCTTATGACTGGATCATCGATGGCGATAAAAAAGATGCCTCTATTCAGTCCTTAAAGAACGAGAACGCTGCCCTCAAGGAAGAGGTGGAGCGTCTCAAGAAAGTAGTGGATAAGCTGGTGAAGTAGTGTAACAAATAATATGTAAATTTGTTACAGACACTCTGTAAAGTATCGCATGAAAAAAGCCCCAGTTCGGGGGCCTTTATTTATGATGCCTTTATCAGCTTGTCGTAGTAAGTGGTAACCTCACTTCTAAAATTTCTATCTACAAAGGCTACATACTTTTCGAATGCGCCACTCTTAAGTGAGTGACCAGATAGGAACTTGATATGCCTTTCTGATACTCCATTATAAATCATCGTAGTGATGGCGGTCTTCCTCAGCAGGTGCGGGTGGATATGCTCGTAGAATGGGGCCATCCTGGCTTCGTAGTTGCCGTCCACGCCCAGCTTCCGGACAGATACCACCTGGTGCATCTCATCGTATAAAGAGAATAGGTCACGGATCTTCTTACCAACCAGCTTGTGGTCCGGCTTCCGGCAGAACACTCCGCCATTATATGTCAGGTTGTGCCTAAATATATCTTCCAGGACCTTAGGAAGGGGGACATCGGTGATGGCCTTGGTCTTGCCGTTGACCTTGCTCAGGAACATGGATGTGGGCGTGATCTGTAGGTCTTCAACCTTCAGATTGACTGCATCATCCAGGCGCATGGTAGTGATCAGAATCGTGGCGCAGACCTCCCACACGTAGCGCATGTCCGTGTCCAGTTTTTTATACAAATCACTGGACAGAAACTTACCAACGAACTCGGGGTCCAGGACAACTACCTGGTTGTCGGGTGCCTGGGCGTACGCTATTTTGGGGAGGCGCAGAAACAGTTCCCGCTCCCAGTGACGGACCATAATTGCCAGGTACCCCATGACTAGAGACCTGGTCCGGAGGTTGTACCGTTTGTCCGTCATGTAATCATCCAGGCCCTTGAAGAATGCGGTAAACTTATTGGACAGCTTTCGCTTGGTATTGGTATCATAACCGGCCTCAATGGAAAGCTCCTTGAGGTCTATGGAGCCAGCTATCCTGGAGTACTCTTCCAAGTTGTCGACTGCATGCCGGTAAGCTCGGATGGTATTGATGGATAAGGGGCGTTCACTTTTGGCTTTTATATCTCCCGATCTGGCTTTATTCAGATATGATCTGCATAGATCCATAAGGTCGTGGCTATCGTCATCAATTACCGGCAGGTCGGGGGTCTTAGGGTTGAACATTTCCTTAACCTTGACCGGATCCTTGTAATGGAGGTAGAGTTCAGAAAGCTGGATTTTCATCCGGAGCAGATCGTTATTCAAGGCTGGAATATCCGGTGTGCTGCCAACGAACTTGTCCTTTACGAACTTGGCGTAATGGGGTACTTTCATGCCGGTAGTCAAACGGATAGAAACCTGGGTGCCATCGGTGAGGCGGGCGTTGATTGTATCGCCACGCTGAAAAAAGCTGATAGTCATAATTTAGTTTGTTTGATGTGGAATAAACGGTGTAACTCTCTAAAATATTGTCACGGTTTCCACCTGGTTCCTTTGCGTGTGCTGATTACATCACGCATCCCTATCTTTAGGGCAACTGCTAAAAACAAAAAAACCGAGACAGACATGTTTTGGCACGTCAGCCTCGGCACATTTTTGGTTAAGTGTCTAATTTACAGCAGTTTATTTACAACTGCCATATATCAGAATGCTAGACTGACTCCCAAATGTAATTGAATATCAACACATTTGCAAGGTTATCCACAACTTTTTCCGCAAAATTAACACAGCTTTGCACAGACTAAAAACTCATTGTGCGTTTCATAATCTGAATCATCTCGTCCACGTTTATGGCCGAGCTTTCGTCCAGAGTGCAGTGTTTCGCCAGATAGTCATAAAGGTTTCCATACTCCGGCTCGTTGCGGTATCTGTGGGGGTGATTATTCTGGTGGTAGATAATTGATGAGTGATGCATCCCTATGGCCTTCCCAATCTGGACAGTATTGTATCCAAAATACCGATACATGATGTTAATCACGCACCCCTTGATCATTATGATCTCGAACTTTCTGGTCCTGGTCCAGGCAATGTTTAGGCCGGTGTATTCCTTGGCCTTATCTGCTAAGTGTTGATACGTCTCTTCTGCTTTCATAATACTCTGATTTTAGTCGTTCGTGGGCCTTTACTAAATCTATCACATAATCGCACATCTCCTCATTGATCCTCCTCAAGGACTGAAGCATTCGAACTGCTTCTGGTTGGGGAAGAGATTCGATTTGTGCCAGGCCATCGTTGATGGTCCGAAATAAAACTCTCAACTCTGATGCTTTGCTCATAATCTCTCAATTTTTCTTTAGGGTAATTCAATTGCTCGTGGATGTATAACATCCAATGGTTAAAGCTTTCTGTCATAGTGTACATTCTATGGTTCGTAAATAGTTGGCGGGTCTGCTCTGGAGGGCGGTTCCCAAATTGGTAAACGCCTTGTTCTGTACCATGATCCTGCCAGCTCTGCGGTATATGTTGAAATAGAAAACCGGTCGGTCCATAAGATCCAGCCTAGATGTTCTGTATTCTGATCTCCTGCCGTCACGGTTCCAGGTCAGAAGCTTTGAATTGACATAGCCAACGTATTGTTGGTTAACGGTATCCCATACCAATCCCTGGACTGGGATACCATTCCGAGTAAATTTGCTCATATGTTTTTTATTTGGTGACTAATTAATCTTTGTCCTCATCGAAGACAACTTGTGCGTGATGCAGCTCGGGGATAAGATATGCACTCCATTCACCGGCATCGATCTTCTCCTTGGCGATCCGCTGAGCATCCTCGATAGGTACCTGGATGCTTGGGCAGTTTGGCTTAACCCTTGGGGCCTCGCCAAGCACTACATCGTTGTAGAAAATTTTAATTATCATTGTTACGGATTTATGTAGTTAATGTATGCGATCCAATATCCGCTAGCAGTACCGTCATTGATGGCATCGACCAGCTCATTGGGGTTGAGAAGGCGGATGTCCTTTCCGCCAAACTCACTGTTCAGTTTCTTAGTGTCGTAAGATTTGTTGATGACCTTCTCTACATGAGAGCGATCATAGATCCCTTTTGGGAAGAGTAGAAATAGTTTTTGCATATGATGTGTTTTAGAGGGTGAAAAAAGAAACCCCAGCATGAAAATGCCAGGGGAAAACTGATTATGAAAAAAAAATAAATCGGGACGGGGATCGAACCCGCACCTGGCATCCATTATGCTCCCGATTTAGTGCCCCAGGCGTAGAAACACCCGAGGGTTACACATCAAAACATAGTTATGTGTTTGGAACCGGGGGCCGTCTCGATCGGCCCAGCTTCCCAGCCGGTTCGGGGGCTTATGACAATGATCTTTTGAGTTCCTCTACAGTGATACCAGCTTCCTCGCATAGCCATTCCTGGAAGCGTTCCATGTCTGACTCTTTGATGATGACATCGGAAGCGGTACTGAAAACATTGCTGGTCATACCAAAGGCGAAAGTGATTTCGAACGGGCATTCAATCTCCCCATCATGGATGGAGTCGACCAGGTCGTTGAATTTATGCTTGTAGGATACATCATCCCATTGGCCAGTGGACCAGCCGGAGGCAAGGGTTGTGTACCCTTCGGCAATGATAGGGTCCCAATATCCACGCCATGCATCGGTGCGGATGTATTTGAAACCGGTCACTGCATCGGGGCCAGAAGGGATCCAGTCTTGGTCTCTGAAACCAAATTCAGAGCACCAGTCGAATCTTTGTATTTCGCCATCTGAATAAGCTACTACGGAATTGGAATACTGCCAGGACTGGCCCTCACAGCTGTCGCAGTAGGGTTGATCATCCAGCGTGTAGTTGATGCCTTCGTTCTCGTTGATCTCCCGCTCGCAGCAAGAGCAAAGTGTAATTGTGTTCATGGTGTGATGTGTTTGATGTGTCTGCATAATTGCATTGGAGCTGGGGGAGGTAACGATCCTCCCTGGATCCGTGCCAGCTCGGGGGTATGCTATGCCATCTGTAGGATAGAAGCAAAAGCCTTGTTATCGATCTCTGCACCATTCCCAACGTGCTTGCTCTCGAGGCGGGCATTGTCACGCTTAGGGGCGGGCATCTTGTGAGTCGAGTAGTGGGTGACACCGGAGAAGAGTCCCCAGAGGGTATCACCTTTGTACGCCATCTCGCTAGCGATGGAAGCAGTCAGCTCACCGGCACGGTTGATGGAATAACCGGAGTGGTTGCTCTCCGACTTGGGCTGATTGATGTCGACCCCGGTGATATCCCGGACTACCTTGACAATGTTCTGCTTGGTCACCGGAACAGATGCCAGGCGGATGAATTGGTCGAACAAGGTCTGCTCCTGGGCTGTGATATTCTCGATCTCACGGAGGGCTAGATCGACTTTGTCGTGGATGGAAGCGGTGTGCCTAACCGTGGTCTTCAGCTCTTTCTTGGCGGCTGCAAAAGTGTTCTTGCAGCAGATCGTGTAGGATAGCGATCCCCATTTCAATGAGGTGGTACCATCGTGGCCATTGATGCCGGTGATGTATCCCTCAACTTTGGAACGGTTCTGACCGATCCCCTGGAGGGCGTTGCCGGTAGCCAGCTGGAGGTAAACTTTCCC
>Ga0194115_10001838_pt1 | contig 26246 bp, 36 predicted proteins | sample TA2MahsurfametaG_3_FD_148656 | JGI IMG/M metagenome (GOLD analysis project Ga0194115, IMG submission 148656) | Freshwater microbial communities from Lake Tanganyika, Tanzania - TA2015002 Mahale S4 surface | ecosystem: Environmental > Aquatic > Freshwater > Lake | place: Tanzania: Lake... | reverse complement strand
TTGTCCAAGTGCCACAATGGGATAATGATTGGAAAAAATGTTCGGTTGCCGTACCTGACACTGCTTGTCATTGGTACGTCGTCAATCCTGATAATACATTCGGCAAGGGATTTTCTTGGATTACCGCACCCGTCTACGACGTTGCAGCAGTGTATGACATTGGAAAAACCCATGACCTCACAGTGGCGAAAGGATACCAGACTACGGTAGAATTAATGAACGCCGAATCTGGGATTAAGTATGGAGATGATTACTGATGATCGGTAATCTTGAACCAGAAGAAAGGGTGTTATCAGACATACCTACTTCCACTAATACCAGTGACATGCTGGGACAATTTGCTTCAGTTCTTACTGAATTGATTACGTCAGGTGACTGGGATCATAACACCAAACTGGAGGTTAAGCTTGCAGGCACCCTAAAAAACGACAAGTTTATTGTCATCAAACCAATCAAACAAGTGGTATCATCCACACCCAACCCCGAACTTAAACAACAACACCCCTACAATGGAACACTCACTGATTGAACTACTAACTTATTATGTCATTGTTGCGGCTCTCTTTATTGGAGCTCCAGCAGTATTTTTTGCAATCGTTTTCATGCCTTCACTCATGAATACAAAAGGAGCGGTTGTTGGTTACAAAATTCACCGTGATTACGGTGACACTTCCATCTACTCTAAAGTCAAATAAGGAGAAACAAAATGAAATTCGGATTTACCCCTGAGGCTGAAATCCTCAACGCTCGCCTGGCAATGCTTGGATTTGTCATTGCTGTTGGTACATACCTCACCACTGGACAAATTATTCCTGGTGTTTGGTGATATTTTAAGGAGGGGAATTCCCCCTCCTTTTTAATAAATAACAATTTTGATATGAAAGTAGCTATTATTGGTAAGGGAACAGGTTCTGTAATTACTGCTCTCGTTTGTTATAAACAAGGAATTGATATTGATATATTTTACGATCCAGAAACTCCTATACTGCCAGTAGGAGAATCTACAACTCCTCATGTTGGTGATCTTGTAAAAAAAACTCTTAACGTGAGTATTGGAGAAATGGCAGATCAGGGAATAGTTTCTCGTAAGACTGGAGTGAAATTTATTAATTGGGGACAGTCAAAATATTTTTATCATCCTTTTCATACAAACAAATTGGCATTTCATTTTGAAATGTCTAAGTTTAATCCTTTTATACATGATAAATTAAAAGATCGTGGAGTAACGTATATACCAGAAAAAATTAATTTTATTGTTGACACTGATGATGGTGTATTATTAAATGGTAAAAGATATGATTTTGTATTTCAATGTAGTGGGTGGTTAGATACTGAAGAATATTATGAACCATTACTAGAAACAGTTAATAGTGCTCTTCTTTATCCTGTAGATGGGGTAGAAGATTACTTCCATACACTACACGAAGCAACACCAGATGGGTGGCAATTAGGATTGCCATTTCCAGATAGAAATATTACTAAAAAAGGATATCTATTTAATGATAAGTATCTGTCTGTAGAAGAAGCAAAAACTAAAATGCCTTCACATGCAAAATTAGTTCAATGGAAGCCAAAGTTTTGCAAAAAATTAATTCAAAGTAAAAATATTGCGTACATAGGAAATAGATTGTTCTTTACAGAACCAATGCACGCACTATCTATCTACTATTATGAAATTTTTGTGGAGAAAATTTGCTTAGATTATATCTACAATAAAACTAAAGAAGCATTTTGTGGATTGAATACTTTTTATCGTAGAGAAATGGTAGAATATGAACAATCTATTGCTTTCCATTATCAATATGGATCAAAATTTGATACACCTTTTTGGGAGGATGTTTCAAAAAAAGCAAAAGAAGTATTCAAGTTTCATCCAAATTCAGACATTAATAATTTTGCAGATAATATTGATGTTGATTTGAGCACAGGATATACTTCTTTTGCTACTATTGGATCATTCACTTTTAATGATGTTCGTATTGTAAGTAATGGAATGCTAGGACATCATGCCTGAGCTTCTGTCCACGAAATTCTAGCGTCAATATTTCTGGAAACATTATCAATATTTGTGCATCTAATCGCGAGAACATCTGGACCATCTGGGAAGATACCAGTTGGGTTTGGTGAAGTAGTAAATGTATATGTGCCAGTTCCTCCTCCCAGGATAGAGTTTCCAATTTCTCTTACAATAGAAAGATCGTAACTATTAACACCACTATCCGCATAGAAACCATAAATTACTTCTCCTCCCAAAAGATCTGTGCCATCCGCAAGAATGGCATATTGTGCAAGAGAAGTTCCCCCAACACTCAGCCATGTGTTAGTAACATCTGGAATGGCATTTAGGATAATTTCAATAAAAAATTTACCAGTGGCAGAAATATCGACTGCTCTTAAAATTAATTGCATTCTATTGACTAGCTCTCTGGTTCCAAATCCAGCAGTAATTCCATTGTCTACTGATGGGCAAAGTCTAATAGCAACAATTGCTCTATTGGCATTAACAGCAATTGATCTTTGAATTTTTGATCCTATCGTATATACATATGCTCGGTCATCATCATAACGACCATCCATAATTACAGAAGAACCCCAGTGAGAGATAACTGGAATTGCGGTTGCTTGTAGTAATTCGATTATAGTAGGTTGAGTGTCATTAAAAGTAAACGTATTTGCTGTTCCATTGCTGCCCATAGGAACAAATATCACTCCCGTTGGATTTGCTGTATTAACTGCTTTGCTCAATCCCAAAGATGTGCCGCTAATAGATGCAACAAATGTATCTCTTGGAACACCAGTTCCAACAACTCTTTGTCCAACTTGAATACCAGTTGCACTTGCTACAGTTCCATTAGAAGACCCAGCACTAATGGTTAAATTAGTTGATGCTCCTGATTGTTCTCTAGTTAATCCAGTAAAATAACCACCACTCACAACAGCTAAGGGGGATAGGATAGAACCAGTTTGTGATGTTAAGTTTAATGCTGCTCCACCAGAAGTAGAAGCAATTTTAAATTTAATTCCACTCACTACACTTTGTACAAAGTAAGTCTTTCTGGCAATAATATTTGAAAATGGCCTATCAAATCTAATTGTCATATTAGCAGAAAGACTTGATGTAGATGGAACAGTAATTGTATCATCTGTGGTATCGACAGAAATTACATTTTCCGAGAACGAAATTTTAGAGGTGTAGTTGATAAATTCTGAAACACCTGTTGTTGTGGACGTTGCTTTTCTTACATGTATAGTTCCGCTTGCTGGGAATTTATCAGTGTCTTCTGCAAAAATATTTGTTACCCCAGTATTTGCAATTGTAGTTGTTGCAATTGTATATGGAGCAAATGTATTAACTTCGTAACGAGCAGGTAGGTTACCTGATCTCATATATGCTTCAGTATTAAAGTTATTATTAGGAATTTTGTGAGCATAAATGATATCACCATCAGTTGCTCTAAATCCCCAGCGAACAAATCCAGCACCATACCAAGAATAATCAATATAGAACATCTGCATTTTTGTTACGTCTAAATTGTAACCAGATCCTCCGTTTCCATCACAACGATCGATATTCCATTCTGATTGAGGCCAAACAATTTCATTGGTTTTTGTAATTGTAACGTTATTATCAGTTACTCCTCTATATTCTGGGAAGATTTGAATTTCAGTATCACTAATTATATTATAAACTCTATATGAACAACCGCGAATTACAATCCAATCACCAGGAATTAATTGTTTTGAAAACTTTGTGGTTTGCCCGTTGTTTCCAGTAAAGCTGGTTATGGCAGAACTTCCCTTAGTAACATTACAAACTCCAGATAATTGATATGTTGATGATCTTCTTACAGCATAGATATTATCTCCATCATATCTAAAGAAGATACCATTTTGTTGATCCATTAAACCAATTTCAATATTGGCCCCGTAGAATTTTGATAATGAAATTGTATATTCACCACCTGCAATTGTTTCTGTGGGAGCAGTTGTTACTGTATATGTAAAAGTGTAAGAATCAATTATATTTGTAACAGTATAGACACCATTGTATGCATTATCATTGCAATTTCTAACATCAATCTCTACACCTCTTTGTGCATTGTGTGCTTCTTTTGTTACTACAGTAACAATAGTTCCGCCCGAAGAAGTTATACTATCAATATTTGTTAGAGAAGGTGCTAAAATAGAACCAGTTGAGAATGAGACGCCCTTTCCTGATTGATATCTAAAGTAACGTCTGGTTTGACGAATAGCTTGTTGATTTTTTGAGAAAGAATTTGTAGAGAATTTAACTCCACCATCAAATGCTCTATGAATTGAGTTACCCTGTGGTCTTGGGTATAATTTTGCAGATCCTGCATTTAATGTTCCAGTTGGAGCATTGGTAGAGTAATATAAAAACTGTACTGGTGATAAAATTCTTGCTACTGTCCAGCTTCCATTTGGAGCATTGGATCCTGCTGTCATTCCAGCAACTGCAATTTCATTTCCGATATCTAATCCATGTGCATTAGAAGTTGTAACTGTAATAGCATTTGCACTATAAGAAGCACTCAATGTCCCGCCAAGATCTGAACCTGTATAATGAACTCCTCTATAGATTGCAGTTTTATTTGAATCATAGATTGATCCAGAACCAATAGGATATTCAAATTGAGCAGTGTAAGTAAATTGGGATGATGTGCTAGTGTCAATGATAAAAACTCCATTAGCACCAGGCCAATTTGTATCTTGAACAAAGATAGCACTTCCAGCACCAGGATTTGCATTAGATGTTACAATTACTGTTCTACTATTTTGAGAAGCTTCTACGTTTGTAATTGTAATTGGTGTAGTTCCTTTGTATGCAAACGGATTATTATTAATTGTCGTCAAACTTTCCCATTTGGTGTCCTGCATACTATATTCAAAGTCAGTATCCATTTGGGATTGAGGTTGAGAAATCCTCATCTTGTTTACAGAATCAAAATATGGTTCCGATGGTTGAAATGTTTCCTCATAATCATCATAAACAATCTGGAGTCTGTCAGCAGATGACATTGAAGTAGTATCATACGCTAACGTTACTCTAGTCGTGGTAATGTTACGAATATCAGTAGCAATTTGATAGGCAGTTGCAGTTAATGCTGGATCAGAAAAATTATAAATTACTTTATTGCTGGTGACATTGGTTATGAGAACCAATTTTTCTCGTGAAATGCCACCTGGAATAATAACTTGTTTGTTTGCTGCATCAAAAATGTAGTAATTGTTTTGAATGGTTTTTCTCGCCATTACCTATTGCCTCTAGATTGTATATTCTTTGCTCTATCTATTTATCAGACACCATACTTGGCACGAGTTGCGTTGAAGTTCTGGGATACTTGTGCTGCTGATAATGCTGTATTGTAAATTTGAACTTCTCCTATATTTCCTCCCCAGTAATAATTTGGAGTACCTTTTCCTATTTGTATATTGACATTTGGATTGGTTATATTTGCAGTATAACTAGTTCCAGTTTGAACTAAAGATCCATTTTCATATAATTTTAGATTAGATCCGTCATATGTTCCAATAAAATTAGTCAAAGTAAAAGAAGATTTTGGTAAAACAACTACGTGAGATCCATTCCACCCATTTACCCACCAAGTAAAATTTTGTTCATATTGATGCATACCAAAACCATCTGCCCAGCTGCTGTTGGTGGTTTTCATAATAGGACTTCTATATCCAGATGTATTAGTAGAAGAAACCCATATACTAACAGTAATTTGATTAGTAAAAGTCAAAGAAGATGAATTTGACACATCTATTGCATCATTAGTAGCATCAAAAATAAAATACCCAGCACTATTGAATGTTGCTCCATCTACTGTTCCTGGAAAAGAAACGCTGGAAAGATTATTTACACTCGATCCTGTTCCAGGATATGATGCTTTATTAGCAAAGTCATAATTCAATAACAAATTACTACCATACACAATCTTATCGGAAGATAGTAACGCATAAGCATTCGTAGTGCTATACGAAGAACTTGTAATTTCTTGTGCTGTTTCAGCAACAATTCTTTTATCTGAATATACTCCAGCTAAATCATCAAACATTATTTTTGTAGCACTAAACGGATATGTAATAAAGTCGCTAGATAAATTCATTACACTTCCATCAAATAAAGTTCCTAAAACATCAGTAGTAGATAATGTGGTGTAATAAAAAGTTCTACCTGTTCCGTCTGGATACTCAAAAGATCCTACACCATTACCAGAAATGCTAGCTCTTCCATAGCAGATGCTATTATTAGAAGCTTCATCAACAAAAGAGATGTAAAGATCTGTATTAGTTGCAAATACATTTGGATAGTTGATATCATTTGCGGGATCCGCAATATTACTTCTGAGTATTCTTCTAAAAATTTGCAGTCCATTCGCGTCATATTTTGTGATGCAAAGTCTTTTGTTTGAAGATGGCGTGGTTTTGTAAACTCCAATTGTATAAACTGCTCCAACTTCATCATCTACTGCAATACCAGTGTTACTAAAATATTCTGTGCTTGATACTGGAGATTGATATTGCCATACTAAATTTCCTTCTTTAGTAAACTTTATTACAAAAGATCTTGAATTATATGGTGTAGAAATTTCGCTAGTCTCTCCTACCATATAAATTTGATTTGATGAATCAATATGAACTTGATTAATAAACGTATTGTAACTGCCACTTAACTGTAATGTTTTATTCCATATTAAGTTTCCAGAACTATCATACTTAGTAATAATACTTTTCTTTTTATTGCCAGTAAAATATCCCACGACAATAATAGAATTATCACTCATCGATTTGATATCAACAAACGAGAAGTTTGTGTATGTTCCACTACTATCTGTAATATATTTGTTCCATAAACATGTTCCATCTGCATTATATGCTGCCACAAAGTTTCCTTCTACTGCACCAGTTGGAGCATAGTCTCCCCCACAAATATAGATATTTCCATTCGCACTGACATTAACATTTGTACAAATTTTTCCAGAAGTTGAACTATGATATCTGTTCCAAATAATATTTCCATTTGCATCAAATTTTGTGATGACAGGATATACATCGCTAGCACTTGCATATGTAAATCCTGCTGCGTAAATATTGCCAGCAGAACTAATATCTATTCCATTGTATCCAGCATCAAATGTATTGCCATTTGTGGTTAAAATTTCTTTATTATATACGGATGCAAGCGCATCGCGCTTTGTTAAGATGCCGTATGATTGAGTATCATTTTCTCCAACACCAGTGATATAAATTTTTTCGTCACTGCTGAAGAATACATCTGTAGGATAATGATTTCCAGCATATGGATATACAATCCTACGAATAAAATTACCTACTTGCTGTCCTGTAGAGGTAAAGAAACCAAATCCTCTACCAACTCCAAATACTACTGGCATAAGTTATCTCCTATTAGCTGAAGTTGGTATTACTTGAAGCATAAACTCTAGTTACGCCGCCAACGTCTTTAACAATTACAAACGTTAATATGTCTTCGTTTGGCGAAGGTGATGGTGGAGACCCTCCTGCCCATCTGACACCACCAGAAATTGATGTGCCATCGACAGCACATGCATCGCCATATGTTGCACTCGTATTAGAATCAATAATTAATGTTAGCGTCAATGCTTGACCGTTTGCTAGATTTACATTAGTAAATGCCCATGTATTGATTGCACTTGTAGTTACAGTTCCAACCACAACAGAACTTGATGAACAATCAATGGTTAGTATATTGGAAACAGGAGCGAGAGAAGTAACGTAACTATTAGTTACTTTTTCTGATATTCTACCACCCAAATGGATTGCTCCATTAACAGATAGACCAGTTAGAGTTCCTACAGATGTTAAAGATGAATTTACAATGGTCGCTCCTAATGTTGAAGTGCTTAGTGCAAGTGCTCCACCAATTCTATATTCTTTCCCAGTAGCAATATTTAAGTGTTCTGATAGTGTCCATGCATCGGAGAAATTACTCCATACAATAGTCTTATCTGTTGTTCCTTTAAGAACAATTCCTCCGCCATCAGCTGAGGTATCTGATGGACCAACTGCCGAGAAGTTTACATTGCCACTGTTTCCAGAAACAGATGTAGAAACAACTTCAGATAGATAAGCATTATCTTCTGTGATAGAAGTAATAAAAGTCCCAGCAGGAACAGCAAAACCTGTTGTGTTGCTGGTAACAACCATACCAGCAATTAGTCCTGTGGTTGGTGTAATACCAGAGATATAATTTGATTGATCAAGAGCAGAAGCAATGAATGTGGTATTAACAACCGATCCTAGTTCAATTGCTTTGTCATCAATGGTTACCACAGACGAATTTACTGAGGTATATACACCATTAACAGTTAGATCTCCAGTGATAATTACATTTCCAGATACTCCGAGGTTCTGAGGAATAGTAATATCAAAAGAACTATTACCACGGATCCAAGCATTTGCACCAGATCCAATAACTAATTGATTGTCGCCACTTTCCAGAGGAGGACTATAAGTTACATCGCCTGCATTTTGATTGCTTGCAGCACCAATAATAACATTGCCAGATCCAAGAGCAGCAAATCCAGCATATGCTCCAATACAAACGTTATATGATCCTTGTTGGTTTGCAGATAATGTATTAGCACCAATCGCTACGTTACCATCGCCACTAACTAGTAACTGACCAGCATCTCTGCCAACAAAAGTATTTATATCTCCAATTGTAACATCCTTTCCTGCTCGATAACCAAAGTAAGTATTTCCTTGACCTTGACTATTATCTTCACCTGCAGAAAAACCGAAAGCAGTAGATTGTGTTCCACTTGAATTATTTTGAAGAGCATTAAAACCAACTCTAGTATTTGTTTGATTATTATTTCCCCCGCGTCCAATTCTTAGTGGGTATGTATCTGTTGATCTTAAAGTTAAATCGTTATCATCAATATTAACTAAACCGTTTATAGTAATAATATCTGCACCATCATTTCCTAATGTTACATTACCAACTACTTCAAGATTATGTTGTATTGTAGTTGCTCCAGTTGCGGCACCAAAAGAAATTGCGGTTGCAGATCCAAATGCATTAACTGTAGTTGCTGTAGTATTGACTAATGCAAATGATGTACTTGAAGTACTAATACCTGTTTCAAAGCTTGGGTTATTATTAAATACAAGAACTCCAGTTCCTGTTTCATCTGACATTACTCCTCTTAGTTGGGCAGATGTAGTGGTTGAGAATACGGAAAGAGTATCTCCTCTATAAGTTACTGTACCACCTGCACCAAAAGCAACACTAGATCCATCAGTTCCAGTAAAAGTTAGAGTGTGTCTACATCTAAAAGTTTTGCCACTATCAATTGTTAAAATTGCTGATGGAGCGTTTGATATTGTAAGACCATTGATTGTTGTTGCAGTAGCAATACCTAATGAGGGGGTATTAAGTGTAGGAGAATTTAAAGTTTTGTTATTAAGAATTTGTGTTTCGCCTTCTGTAACTAGTCTATTCCTTACAGAACCATCATAAACAGACCAGTAGTTACCAGATTCAAACCAGTTTAATGATATGTATGATGTTACGTTTCCCGTTCCATCTGTAACTCTATTAACTCTAAGACCAGAGTTTGATCCTACTAAGTTATTTCCTCGTCTTAATTCAATTTCATTGTCAGCTACTACTAAAGTAGATGTATTTAAAATTGTTTGAGTTCCTGTTACAGTTAGGTCTCCTCCAATAGTAACAGTTGTACCATCGTCACTAATGATACTGTTTGTTAATTGATTGTTAGAATCATCCCACTTTAAAATCCTTGATGCTTGTAGGTTTGAATTATTTTTTAGACTAAATTCCTGTCCGCTTAAATTTAATCCACCTGTTGCTGCTGCAGTATATATGGTATCAGTATCAACACTAGCAACCGTAATTGTCGATCCAGATTGGGTAACAGTTGTTGAACCTCCTCCTGCAATAGTAATAGATCCAGTGGCGGCACTTCCTCCACTTGCTTGCAAAGAAGTAATGGTATTTGTATCAGTTGATGAAATTGTAATTGTATTACCAATCTGAGATACTGATGCTGCTCCAGCGGCATCAATAATTACATCACCAGTTACAAATGTACCTAACGATGCAGATTTAAGTCTGGTGATAGTATCACTGGATGCAATTGTAATATCATTACCACTTTGAATAATATTAATCGCAGATCCTTCTATAAGAGTAAAATCTCCTGATAGATAAGTGCCTGAAGAAGTTCCTCTTATTCTTGTAACAGTATTAATATATGATGAAGAAATTGTAATCGTATTGCCAGTTTGAGCAATTGTAGATGATCCACCTGCTGCAAGAACAACTGCTCCCGAAACTGCGGTTCCTCCTACAGCACTTTGAAGAGTAGTAATAGTATCAGTATCTACATATGAAGATTCGATTGTGATTTCATTCCCTAATCTTCCAATCGATACGTTATTGCCTGCTACGAGTGTTACATCAGTAGTGGCAGAAGGATTTGCTGCAGTTAATCGGATTGATTTTTTTGATGCTGTTGTTCCATCAATAGCAGAAATACTATATGTTGTATTGTTATCTGGTACAGTTACGCTTCCACCTAAAGCAACAGTAGATCCATTAATTGTTACTGTGGAATTTACTAGTGCAGTATTTGGAATATTTGAAAAGGTATTTAAAGATCCAGATAGTATTGAACCAATAAAAGTTTTGTTCTCTAAAGTTTGAGATGCTGTTAGATAAACATTTCCTGGATTATCCCAGACTAATGTTGATCCATTGCTTTTTAAATATTGTCCTGCAACCCCAAGACTTCCATTAATAATAATTCCATTTCCAGAAAGATCTAAGTTATCTCCAGAAATTAATTCTTCAATTTTTTTAGAAGTTTCATTAACAATTAATGGAAAACGATTTGACATTACACTATTCTGCCGTGTGTTATTTCTTTTCTTCCATTATTTATAGGAGACGTATTTATAATAAAAATATACATTGAAAGGACAGTTCAAGAACTGGCACAAATAAGTACAAATACTCATTTTTAGGGCTTGACAGGTGTGGCAATCCACAGTATGATAAATAGGTAAACAAATGTAAAGGAATTTAAGCATTCCCTAACATTGTACACACCCGCTAACCGAGACCTATGGGTGTCTAAGAACGTCTCTCATATCCCCCTTGAGGGTGGGGGGAGCATAGTACGCACCACCATTTCCCTGATGGTCCTACTAACTTTTAAACAAATGACTGCTACAATTGCTCAAAGACAAACTTCTAATCCCTGGTCAGAATTCTGCCAGTGGGTTACTTCAACCGACAACCGCCTCTACGTGGGTTGGTTCGGTACGTTGATGATTCCGACGTTGCTTGCCGCAACTATTTGCTTCATCGTCGCCTTCATCGCTGCTCCCCCTGTGGACATCGATGGAATCCGTGAACCAGTAGCTGGTTCGCTTATGTATGGAAACAACATCATCTCTGGTGCTGTGATCCCATCATCTAATGCTATTGGACTTCACTTCTATCCCATCTGGGAAGCAGCCTCTCTGGATGAGTGGTTGTACAATGGTGGACCCTTTCAATTGATTATCTTCCACTTCCTCATTGGCATCTTCTGCTACATGGGTCGTGAGTGGGAACTGTCCTATCGCCTGGGGATGCGCCCCTGGATCATGGTTGCTTACTCTGCACCTGTTGCAGCTGCAACTGCTGTGTTCCTGGTGTATCCTTTCGGTCAAGGTTCTTTCAGTGATGCGATGCCTTTGGGTATCTCTGGTACGTTCAACTACATGCTTGTGTTCCAGGCGGAACATAACATTCTGATGCACCCCTTCCATATGCTTGGAGTTGCTGGTGTGTTTGGTGGTTCACTGTTCTCTGCGATGCACGGTTCACTCGTGACCTCTTCGCTGGTTCGTGAAACAACTGAAACTGAGTCCCAGAACTATGGTTACAAGTTCGGTCAAGAAGAAGAGACCTACAACATCGTTGCTGCCCACGGGTACTTCGGTCGTCTCATCTTCCAATATGCATCGTTCAATAACTCACGTTCACTGCACTTCTTCCTTGCTGCATGGCCTGTGGTTGGCATCTGGTTTACTGCTCTTGGTGTTAGCACCATGGCATTCAACCTCAACGGTTTCAACTTCAACCAGTCGATCCAGGATTCTCAGGGTCGTGTGATTAACACTTGGGCAGACATCCTGAACCGTGCTGGTCTCGGAATGGAAGTGATGCATGAACGTAATGCTCACAACTTCCCTCTTGATCTTGCTGCTGCTGATGCAACTCCTGTTGCTCTGACTGCACCTGCAATCGGTTGACACTCTAAGTAAAACCTGATATACTAGGAGGGGAAACCCTCCTTTTTTATTCTGTGATTAATAAAGATATTCCAAATAAATTAGCGGAAATTATTCGTGACACTTGGCCCAATCTTTTTAATCCTCCAAAAAATTATTATGCACCATCGGAAAAGAAAACAAGCAGAGAACGCAAGAAGACCCAAGAAGGAAAAGTACAATCCTTATGCGAATGACCCACCAGATGCAAAGTGTCCCTATTGTGGTGAGAGTGGAAAGATTTGTTCTTACATCAATAGTCTAAGTCGTGCATGGGGTCGTGCTGCTTGTAAAATTAAAAACAAAAAATGATTTATGGAAAAACTATCTGTCTGTCCACAAACCTTATATAAATTTAACAGTTCTAATGAACTTTTATTAGAAACTTATGCTATAGTAGAGAAATTAAAATGGGAAAATAATTCTCGATCGATTAATACTATGGGCAGACTTCCTGGACCCATAGGAAAAAAACAAAATATCATAACTAGAAACCCAGATTTTGCTAATTTACATGCATGGTTTAATTCTTGTTTAAATCAAGTTAGATTAGAATTGAATTATGTTTGCGAAAAAATATCTGTTTCTTCATCATGGGTAAATCGTACAGCAACAGGAGAATGGTTTCATCGTCATATGCACAATAATTCTATACTTAGCGGAGTATATTATCTAACAGAAGGAAATGCCAGAACCGTTTTTGGAGTAGATAATATTTGGAACTATGATAAATTCACTAAAGGATTAATCAAATTAAGTTATGAGAATGAAGACACTATGAGTATTCTTCATAAGCATAGAGGAACTCCTGGAGAATTAATAATTTTTCCTTCTGTATTACAACATGCTGTAGAAATACATCGTGATAGTGGTATTAGATATAGTATTTCTTTCAATTCTTTTCTTAATGGAAGTGTTGGATATGATGAATACTTATCTGGTGTAAAAATTAACTTGGAGTAAAATGGAAATTGTAATTTATTCTATCCCTGGTTGTTCATATTGTACCAAGATGAAACAACTGATGGAAAAAGCAGAGGTTGAATACCAACAAGTAATTGTTGGTAAAGATATAACAAATGAAGATTTTAAATCAAAGTATCCAGAAGTAGGTAGTTTTCCATACACTTTGATTGATGGAGAACCTATTGGTGGTCTTGTAGATGCTGTAAAATTATTTGTAGAAAAAGGATTGGTATCTAGTTCTTCACGACCAAAGAAATGAATGATGAAAACATAAATAAAGGCATAGAGCTCATGCTCAGGAGGGTAAAGAAAGAGGAATCCAAAAGAATGGGTTTAATTTTTAATAAATCTTTCAATCTTCTGAGTAAAACAATCTTTTTAAAGTTTGAATTTACTTGGGAAGCAAACAATCACAAGTAATGGAGTACAGTCATGCCTCTTTCAGTCATTTTGTATTTTTCAGGAGCGATTACTGTTCTTGCTATAATAGTTGGAATTATTGCTGGATGGCACATTAATGATGTTGTTTACTCTATGACACAAAGTAAAGACCAATTTGCAGGGCACCCAGAACTGTACGATGAAGATGGTATTTGGATTAATGAAGAGCTTCTAGCAGTAAAATTCGTTGAAGAGGAAGAAGAAGAGGATGATTATTATTGATATGAACCAAGTTATGATTAGTAACTTGATGGTTCACTTGAAAAAAGATTTTCTTGACGAAAATCTAGTTCGCCATATGGTTCTTACTAGTTTAAGATCATATGAAAAACAATATAAAGAAGAGTGGGGAGAAGTCGTACTAGCATACGATTCAAAACATTATTGGAGAAAGGATTTTTTCCCATTCTATAAACAAAATCGCAAGAAAGATAGAGAAAGGTCTGGACATAATTGGTCTCAGATTTTTGAAGTCTTAAATAAAATTAGAGATGAAATCAAGCAGTTCTTTCCATTCAAAGTTATCGAAATTTTGGGTGCAGAAGCAGACGATGTAGTATCTACATTATGCAAGAACAAGCAACCAAAAGAAAGGATTTTAATTCTTTCTGGAGACAAAGATTTTATCCAACTTCAAAAATATCCAGGGGTATATCAGTTCAATCCAATTACAAAACAATTTATTTCGTATGATAATCCGCACCAGTATGTGAAAGAACATATCCTCAAAGGTGATAAATCTGATGGTATTCCTAACTTTCTTTCACAAGATGATTGTTTTGTCTTGGGTATTAGACAGAAACCAATCAGTCAAAAAAAACTTGCTAAGTGGGTAGATCAGGATCCTAATACTTTTTGCGAGAATAAAGAACAGATAGATTATTATTGTCGTAATAGAACTTTAATTGATTTTGATTACGTCCCAGAAGAAATAGAGAGTAAAATCATACTAGAATATAACTCTCTAAATAACATTGTAAAGAAAGTTCCGCTGGAGTATTTTCACCAGCACAAATTAAATGATCTGTTGCAAGATTATTATTTTCGTACCTCCACGCCATTTGAAAAATGAAACTATTAATTTCTGAAGTGCTACAAAAAGCTAGTAATGCTAAAACAAAAGCAGAAAAAGTTAGGATCCTACGTGATAATAACACCGATGCTTTACGTGCAATTTTAATTGCAAACTTTGATGAAAGTGTTGTTTCTATGTTGCCAGAAGGAGAAGTACCATTCACCCCGAATGATGCTCCTGTTGGGACAGAACATACTGTACTTGAAAAAGAATATCGCAAACTTTATTTGTTCTTTAAAGGTGGATCAACATCTTTGAAGCAGTCTCAACGAGAAAATTTGTTTATTCAAATGCTTGAAGGACTAACTGAAGAAGAAGCAAACCTTCTTATTCTAATTAAAGATAAAGCTTTGCATAAAAAATATCGTGTTACCCGTGCTTGTGTTGAAGAAGCATTTCCACAAATTCAGTGGGGTAATCGTAGTTGAGCATCAAAATTCTACATCAAAACTGTGATCCAACATTAGCAGAAGATAGAACACTTCCCTACACGGCTTATATTGTCAAGTATCAACCAAACGAGGATGAGATTTGTTACGATATTGTGATCTCAAATAAAAAAGTAGATATGTTTGACTACTATTGGGATAAATATAGGGAAGGATTATTAGCCTGGAAGCAAACAGAGGGTCGCGTCAACCCAAAGTTATGGGGTAGTCAACAACTATCTAAGAAAAAGAAATGACAAACATTAACGATCATATTGAAAAAGATAAGATGATTTTGGATAATCCACAAACATCTCCTCAAGCTCGCAGGCATACAGAACAAGAACTTAATGCTTTAGAAGCTTATAAGCAGCGTCATCCAGAAGACGAACATGACCCTACTTTATTGGAATTATTTTGTGATGAACATCCAGAGGCAAGTGAGTGCAAGATTTACGAGATTTAATTATGACAAATAATATTTGTGTAGAATATTGGAATTTTAATGATGCTTCTGGAACAAAAGTTTTAAGAAGAGTTAATAAGAATGGAACTTTAGTATCTGCAAAAAAATATTCTGAAGTCCTATTCTTTAAGAGTTACGAAGAAGCAGTACCAATACTAAAAGAAATTATCTCTAGACAAGGAATGGATGCTAAGATTAGATATTGTCACGAAGCATCTGAAGATTATTTCTATCTTTCTTAGTAAATAGTAACAAAAGTTACAAAACTGCTTGACTATATACTCAATAAGATCTATAATGATCTTACGTTCATTCGCTATTTGCGAATAGCGAACGGAAGTAAGCCGACTCGGAACGGATCGTTCATCTATGGAAATCATTCTCTGGTCTTGTGTTGAAGCGCAAAAGCTTATTAACAACGTTCGCACCTCAAAAGTGCCAGACGAGATAAAGGCAGAGCTCATTCAAATTCATAAAGAACATGCACCAAAGACTTGTAAGTTTACCATAGACGCAAAAGCCGACTGAAGGAACGCTCTTTAACCTGAACAACTAAGGAGAAAACCTAATGTCAAAAGTCGTATACCGTGGCGTTGAATACGATACCGAAAAGCGTATCGCCTACCAACAGCAAATGCAACAACAACCTCAACAATACAATGAGACCTATCGTGGGGTCAAATTTGTAAAAGAGGGGACCAAGGGATGACAGCAACCTATCGTGGTGTGAAGTATAATACTCACACTCCGAAACTAGAATACCGTAAGTGGTATTCAGAAACACATGCTCCATCTCATCCACCAAACAAATATCGTGGTATTTCCTATCGTCCATGTAACAATTGGAACTGGGAGGAAAAGAAATGAAAAAACTTAACTTCCTACAATTGATTAAGGAGCAAAAGCAAAAAGAAGAGCGTCGTCATCAAGCACAACTAGCACAACTAGTGGGAGCAAAATAATGATACAAACTATCATATCTCTAACTGCTGCAGCAGCTCTAGGAACAATCTTACTATCAACCTACATTCAATGGTTGTACAAGTATTAAGTTAGTATTAAGTTATACTAAAAAGATACAAATGTTAGTGAATAAACATAAAGTATTATAGATAGTATGTCTATGGGTTAAAAAGATGATTTAAAAACTCTTTGTTATGTGTTTTTTATTAGGAGGTTATTATGCATAACATAATTTCTTACAATCAACTAGCTGGATGGAAACAATTCGAAAGCACGGTTGACCGATGTAACAAACAAAACGATTTAATTAATGATTACTTTAACTGTCTAATTGAATGTGATGATAAGCAACAAACCTGTAAACGTATCTGTAGAGAATTAATTAAATAAAACGAAGGGAGCACATGCCCACTTTTTTAAAACGTTCATTGGAGGGGTTGACACCCTCCTTTTTTTATTGTAAAATGTATTGAACTGGACAAATAAAAATGGACAGAGACAAACTTAAATTAATCGTCAAGAACCTGGAACTTCTAGTTGATGCATTAAAATCTGAAGTCTATTCGGATATTAAGTCTTATACAAATTCTTCTAGCAAAGATCAGAACTTACGATTTTCTGAGTATGATGACGATGATGGATATGCGGATTAAAACTATGGCACAAATTACAGAATCACCACAATCTCTTCGACAGTATATTAAATGGTTACAAAATGCTGTTGAAAAAAGTCATTTGTATGACAATGAAGAATATGCTAAGATAAAGAAAGAACTTTATCAAGCAAAAAAACTTCGCACACTAATTCAATCACGAAGGAAATCAGCATATGGATTTGGATACAAATTTGAACCACTCGCAAGTCCGCCTAGTGTCAGTGACGCCTCAAGCGGAACAGACGATGGGGTACGTAGCGAGGGTGAGCAACCCACAGAACCAGGACAATCCTAATGTTGCTGGTCTGCTAAAGTATTGTATCAAGCATCAACACTGGTCTGTATTTGAGCAAGCTCATATGACCCTGGAGATTGAAACCTCCCGTGGTATTGCAGCACAAATATTGCGTCATCGTTCTTTTACATTCCAAGAGTTTTCTCAACGTTATGCTGATGTAAATTGGTTGGAGACTGGTATTCCTGTACCTGATCTTCGCAGTCAAGATACAAAGAACCGCCAAAATTCTATTGATGATATTCCAGAAGAGACCAAGAAAGATCTTCAAATGTATATCAGCAATCACTTTATAAATGCGATGGAGTTATACAACGAACTCCTACGTCAAGGTGTGGCAAAGGAATGTGCTAGGTTTATATTACCTTTGGCAACACCAACTCGTATCTATATGACTGGATCTGTGCGTTCGTGGATACACTATATAAATCTACGGAGTGCTCACGGTACTCAAAAAGAACACATGGATATTGCTAACGAATGTAAATGTATATTCGCAGGTCAATTTCCTATTTGCGCTGAAGCTTTGGAGTGGATTTAATGCCTACATATCCTTTAATCAATAAAGTAACTGGAGAAAAGAAAGAACTCTACATGACAATGACAGAGTACGACCAGTGGAGAAAAGATAATCCCGATTGGGATAAAGATTGGAATGCTGGCGTTGCTGGTGTTGGAGAGGTCGGTGATTGGAGAAATAAGATGGACAAGACCCATCCTGGGTGGGGAGATATGATGCGTCGAGCATCTAAACTTCGTGGTTCAACTATAGAGTGGTAATAAAATATGCCTAGAGCGAGAAAAAGAAATAACCCAGATCTTAATGGGATGTCTACAAAACAAATGAAGAGAAAGAAACCAATTAATTCTAACTATCTTCTTAACATAGATCCTCTAACCGATAGTCAGACAATGATGTTTGAAGAGTACGGTAGAGGACAAAATATTTTTTCTTATGGTTGTGCTGGTACAGGTAAAACATTTGTAGCACTTTACCTAGCACTTAGAGATGTTCTTGATGAGAACAGTCCATATGAAAAAGTTTATATCGTTCGTTCTCTAGTTGCCACAAGAGAGATTGGATTTCTTCCTGGTACACATGAAGATAAAGCAGATATATATCAAATTCCATATAAAAATATGGTAAAATATATGTTTGAAATGCCTGATGCTCCTTCATTTGAAATGCTCTATGGCAATTTAAAAGCACAAGAAACTATTTCTTTTTGGAGCACATCATTTCTCCGTGGATCTACTCTTGACAATAGCATTGTTATTGTCGATGAGTGTCAAAATTTAAACTTCCATGAACTCGATAGTATTATTACACGAGTTGGTCAAGATAGTAAGATTTTATTTTGTGGAGATGCTAGACAATCTGATTTACAAAAATCAAATGAGAAGTCTGGCATCATTGACTTCCAAAGAATTCTTCAAAACATGGAAGAATTTAGCATGATTGAATTTGGAATTGAAGATATTGTTCGTTCTGGATTAGTCAAATCATATCTTATTAGTAAACTTAATCTAGGATTGTAATGAAACAATTTAATCATGTTGGTTTGATTGAGCCAATTGTAATGAACACTGTTACGGTTGATGGTAGGAGATACTATCAAACTCCCACTGGCAACAGGCATAAATCAGTCACCACCGTGATTAGTAATAATCCTGCAAAGAAAAAAGTTATCTATGAGTGGAGAAAAAGAGTAGGAGAAGAGAAAGCAAATCAAATCTCTTCTCGCTCTACCAATAGAGGTAACAAATATCATAAATTAGTAGAAAATTATATTAATAATGAACATGATACATCTTTATATAAAGATGTTCCTCTAATTTGGATGATGTTTAACTCGTCTGTCAAAGTTCTTGATAATATAAATAACGTATACCTACAAGAGGCAGCGTTATATTCTGATCATTTAAAAATTGCTGGACGAGTAGACTGCATAGCAGAATATAATAACAAACTTTCAATCATTGACTTCAAAACTTCTGCAGAAGAAAAAAGAGAATCGTATCTGTACGATTACTATGTTCAAGAAACAGCGTATGCGTGTATGCTGTATGAACTATATGGATTGAAAGTGGAACAACTTGTAACTATAGTCTCCTGTGAAACTGGTGATGTTCAAGTGAGTATCGTGCCTCCTAAAAAAGAATACTTTGTCAAACTACAACAGTACATCAAGGAGTACGAAGAAACATATGAAAGAAAAATTGGAGGATAAGTTTATGACCGTCGCGAAATTTTCACAAGAAGTGGAAAAAATAGCGCACGACAATTCAATGAATTATATTGATGCTATTGTGTACTATTGTGAATTGAATGAGATAGAACTTGAAAATGTTCCCAAGTTAATTTCAAGACCACTAAAAGAAAAGTTAAAGTTTGATGCTCAAAAATTAAACTATATAAAGAAAACTTCTAGAGCAAAATTGATGTTGGTATAGTATGTCTGATTTTTTTAAATCCGAAATGGTTCGCGGGGATCTACAAGAAATGGCAGATCTCCAGCAGTATTGCATGAGATCTATGGTTGCATTTGCTGTGCTAACCAAAGAAAAAAAGATGGAATATTTTGATGTTCTCGCAACTCTTATCGAGAAACAAAAAATATTTTATACCAGACTTCTGTTAAGTGATGATCCAGAAGCACAAGAGATGGCAGAAAACATCAAACAAGCAGCAATTATTCTTGGAGCCACTCCAGATGATAATGCAAACAAAATGTTTGATGTGCTACTTGATAAACTGACCACCATGAAAGAAAAACTAGAGGCAGAGGGTTGACGCCGACCTCTGCCTGTGTTATTATTATCCTGTGACAGGCGTCACAAAGACCAAATCCAATTCAATCCGAGGTAATCCTATGTCTTTTGCAGATCTGAAGCGTAAGTCCCAGAACAATTTTGATTTCCTTCAAAAGGAACTTGAGAAGTCTAGCACTGAGAAGAGTGGTGCAGACGAACGTTTCTGGAAACCAGAACTTGACGCTTCTGGTAACGGTTATGCCGTTATCCGTTTCCTCCCTGCTCCCGAGGGAGAAAGTGTACCCTGGGCAAAACTGTACTCCCATGCCTTCCAAGGTCCTGGTGGTTGGTACATCGAGAACTCTCTCACTACTCTTAATCAAAAAGACCCTGTTGGTGAAGTAAACCGCAAACTGTGGAACAGTGGTCATGATGATGATAAAGAAGTTGCTCGCAAACAAAAGCGCAAACTGTCCTACTACTCCAACATCTATGTTGTGAGTGATCCTAAGCATCCTGAGAATGATGGTAAGGTGTTTCTCTACAAGTATGGCAAGAAGATCCATGACAAGATCCTTGCTGCAATGAAACCTGAGTTTGAAGATGAAACTCCCATTAATCCTTTTGATTTTTGGGAAGGTGCTAACTTCAAACTGAAGATCCGCACTGTCGCTGGGTATTGGAACTATGATGCTTCTGAGTTTGCATCACCCACTGCTTTGAGTGCTGCTGATGATGAACTTGAGCGCATCTGGAAAGAACAGTATTCGCTTGAAGCGTTTACTGCTCCCGATCAATTCAAGACTTTTGAAGAACTTGAACAACGTTTGAACATTGTTCTTGGTATTGCACCTGCTCCGCGTCCTGCTTTTGTTCGTAATGAAGAAGACGAAGAAGAGTTTGAACCTGCTCCTGTTGCTGCTCGCCGCGAACCTTCACTGCCTAAGGTTGCTGCCACTGTAGGGGCGACTGATGACGATGAAGACGATGCTCTGTCATACTTCGCTCGCCTTGCTGAGGAAGACTGATTTCAAAAATGAAAATTTAATTTCACGATTGGCGGAAAAATTTTTCCGCCAATTTTTTTATCAAAAAAGTCGATCAAACTCCAGTCTTTTTAGTTGTCCTATCAATGTAATCTGAAGATTTTTTATAAAGATTGTTCTTTTTAAAATCGCCAAGGAAAGATTGTAAGTAAGCACCTTTTAAAATAAAGATTTCTCTTTTCTTTTCATTCATTTCGCTTTCATAATCAAATAATGTTACTGGATATGAGGCGATCGATCCAGAAACTGTAGCGACTGAGTTACTATCCCAGTATTTAAATGGGCGATTATAAAATGCTTGATCAACAATTAAATCTTTTTGTAGAGCTATATTACCCAGAGAATTTTTAATCTCGTAGGTTTTATAGTGTTTGATAATAGAATATGGGTCATCATATTCTAGTTCTAAATTTTTTCTTAGTTCATATTCACTTATAGGCCAATCAAATAAAGGATTAATAATATTATTTGTAATTACAATTACCCAGTCAAGTTCTGCATCACCATATATTTTTTCTGCAACAGTATCTATCCTTTCTCCATCTTGAATGATATACTTTTTAAAGAATACACTATAAGAAAATGCATCTTCATTTACTTTATATCTTTTAAAGAAATTTTTCGCAAGAACATAATCAGATTCTTTGAATGGAAACGATATTGGTTTTGTATCGTATTGTATGTTGGGTATATTATTAAAGTACATTAGAATGTGTCTCCTTCTTCTGCTATTTCATCACCGAAAACGAGTTTCGTTTCTGAGAATGAAACTCTTAGTTCTGTCGCCACTGGTGATCCATCAGAATATGTTGCATATGATCCATCAGGAGTATAGTTAATTGAAACATTTGTGATAGCACACAACTTAAACAGTGGAAGATAATCGTGTCTATTACTGCCCTTCATGTATGTTACTTGGCACAAATCTGGAACTGTAATTAATGTTGTTGCTTCCAGATCTGCTGCTTCTCCTCCATAAGTAGGAAGCATCGCTTTTTTAAATCGATTACATATTCTTCTGATAGATTTTGCTTCTGGTTCATCTCTAGGTGTCATTTTAAATGATAATGAAAAGTTTCTAAGACGAGGACCTTCATACATCATTTCAACATTTGGGTTTAGAATGTTGCCACTTACTCCACCTATTAACTGATTTAAAGAAATACTACCACCAGTTACTTTATTAATACCATCTACAATAGCTTGGTAAGCAGTAGTTTTTACAGTGCTTGGAATTGCATTAACTGCTTGTTGTAAAGCACTTAATTGCGTTCCTGCTGATCTTGCCAGACCTGCTTGTGCAGCACCAAATGCCGCTCCTTGCCAATCAGCACCAAATTCTACTTGTACATCTTCTGGCATGTATAATATAATTGGTTTTATATCAGATGGTGAAGCATAGCTTCTTCTGTTACTTTGATTGTATAAATCATATGCGCTTGCAGTTGGAGAAGTTGATGTCGATGCACTTGGCGCTGCAGTTCCACTTCTTCTACCAAATGGAGGAGCATATTTGAAAAATTCAAAGATTACATAGTCGCTATTTGCATCAATACCTGGACTATTTGGGTATCTAGTTGTGCCACTTCCAAGAGTGGCAGCATTAATAGTTGGAGCATACTTATATACAGAAAGTGATGCAGATGGTGTAGCGCCAGCTGATGGGGGTGGAGGGGTTGGAGAAATAGATCCTGATGCAACTCCTGTTTCATATTGTTGCAACTCCCATTTTATTCTATCAGTTACATGCACACCTTCAACAGTAGTGCCTGTAGCTGCTGCTAATATTCTTGCTCTTTGCCCATCAGTTAATGAACGAAATACTGAAAGATTACTCGGGGAGATTGACATTAGATGCTCGTATACTTTTTAACTGTTCTTTGACCTTTTAATTTTTTAAAGTATTCGTCATCTGTCTCTGCCCATACAAGTTCTCTATCGTAAGGAATTTGTTTAGGTGTAACAAAATCTTCTACTGGTATAAAGATAGAAGTTGACCATTCTTTTTCAGACAGATCTAAGAATAAGCTAGTCACATGTCCATTGATATATTTATGGATACATTTCTTCGGTACATCTATTTTATTTTTTAGTAAATCAGTTACTATTTTTAGTCTTTTCTTTGGATTGATATAGTGTAAGTTGACTGCCCAGAATGAATCTCCTCCTGTTTTGAGTACATATGCTAAAGGATACTTATCATAATATGGAAGGTGTCTCATTTTTGCTTCATACTCAAAGAAATATAAGTGTCCTTGTAATACTTTTCTTCTCAAAACATTTTCATCTTGGTGCTCTAATGCATCACTTGTATCGCGATTTTCATCTTTCTCAAGTTTAGACGGATCACCTTTATATTGAGATGAAAGATTTCTAACTGTTCCTTTATACCATGAAAGTCCTCTACTTTCTCCCGCTGCTTCTGCTTTTACTTTCTCAAACAATGTTACATAATTATCTGGGGTATTAGATTTGTTTGCAAATCCAACCCCTCCAGATTTTGTTTTTGCCATTGCTTTAAACTCCTAAGTGCTCTTCTGTAAGGATTAAAAAGTTCATCTGCCTGTCCTCACAAAAGTCTTTTGCTGCTTCCCACTTAGCATGGTTTTTCATAAAGGTTAAGACTTCTCGTTTCCAAGCGGCAGTTTTTTTCTTTGGTTTATCATCTGGTGGTATCGTTTGTTTTTTAGGTTTGACTTCAATCAAATATTTCTTTAGAAATCCATTGACATCTTTTACTTTGATATAAAAATCGGGATAGTAGCGATGAACTCTCCCGTCAGTTGGACATCTATAAGGAATAATAACTTCTTCACTCCCCCATTCTATAATGGAGTCATTATTATCACAAAACACCATGAATTTTCTTTCCCACATAGAACGATAAATTATCTTTGTTGGATCGCCTTTATACTTACGTGGGTTGATTGGTTTATATTGTCCAGAATATGCCATAAATATAGGTAGACCAACTATTTGTATTTAGTGTGGCACCAATATCAGGATCCATATCAAATTTTCTAGAGGCGATTAATAATCAAAGCGGAATGTCCATGAGTAATGGATATGACGTTAATTTTCAGTTGCCATCTGCTTTAGCAGCAAAAATTAAAACAGATTGTGATATAAATTTGGCAGCACCTTCTGAAGTAAGTAAAGATAAGTTACTTACTATGTTATGTGATGAAGCTCAACTTCCAAGTATGCAGTCTGCTACTGGTCAAATTACTGGAAGATATCTTGGTGAAGCACAAATAAATTATGCTCACACAAAGATGTATTCTGATTTTTCTTTAGGATGGATGCTTGATGCAAATCTAACAGCACTTAAATTCTTTAACAGTTGGTACTCATATATCTACAGTGGTAATACTGGAGAAAATGATGCTCCAAAAACATACTCTGGTAACAGATTAAGTACGATTAAAACTGTTGCACCAAAAGTTTTAAATAGAAACATTCGCCTTAACTACCCAAAAGATTACATGGGTACAGTTAGAGTTACAAAAACTGAAAGAGGTGTGAACGCGCCCAATGCTAGAGCAGGAGTAATGTATATTCTAGAAGATTGTTTTCCTTACTCAATTGATGCTATTCCTCTGGCATATGGCACATCTCAAATTACAAGATTAACAGTTAATTTCTATTATGCCAAGCACACTGTAGTGTATAACGACATCTCATCTTTTAACGGATAAATACCTATACGAATTGAATAAATTTTTATGGCATTACCTAAAATTGGCATTCCAACTTTTGAATTAGAACTTCCTTCTACAGGTAAAACAATTAAGTATAGACCTTTTCTTGTAAAGGAAGAAAAAGTTTTACTGATAGCATTGGAATCTGAAGACGAGCAGCAGATCATTGCAGCGGTAAAAGATCTGATCAAAAATTGTGTAATCTCAAAAATCAAAGTAGAAGATCTTCCTGCTTTTGATCTTGAGTATCTATTTTTAATGATACGTGCAGCAGCTGTTGGAGAAATTCTTACAATGAATGTAACTTGTAAGGATGATGATAAAACTAGAGTAGAGGTTAATATCAACATCAATGATGTAACTGTCAAAAAAGATCCTGAGCATACAAATAAGATCATGCTTACGGAAGATACTGGTATTATTATGCGATACCCAAGTATGGATAGATTTATTGAAGCAGAATTTCTAGACAAAGATATTAAAACAGAAGAAGTATTTGATTTTCTTGCTGATCATGTGGATCAAATCTTCTTTGGGGAGGATGTATATGATTCATCTACCACATCTAAGAAAGAATTTAAAGATTGGATTGAGACATTAACAACAAAACAGTTTGAAGCAATTCAAAAGTTTTACGACACAATGCCAAAATTATCTCATACATTTACGGTCATTAATCCTAATACTGGTGTTAAATCTGAATATACGATTGAAGGTATGCAAAATTTTTTCGCATAGCACTCTTCCAAAATAGTTTGGAAGGGTATTTTAAAACAAACTTTGCTTTAATGCAGTATCATAAATATAGCTTGAGTGAAATAGAACATCTTATGCCGTGGGAACGAGAAGTTTACACAGCATTGTTAGTGCAGTATATTCAAGAAGAAAAAGCAAAGCAAGAAGCTTCTAAACGTTAAATGATAGATCCAGCACCAGCACCAGAAGGAATACTAGATCCCGAAAAACCTTATTGGTCTGCTGATAGGGTTGGCGAGGCAACTTGGTTGCGTCTCAAAGGTAATCTAACTGGTAGACGAGTAGAGGGGTTGAGCGAAAACTTCACATCCTATGTAAAACTTGGTGATGCTGATGCTGATA
>Ga0194115_10001834_pt1 | contig 26278 bp, 33 predicted proteins | sample TA2MahsurfametaG_3_FD_148656 | JGI IMG/M metagenome (GOLD analysis project Ga0194115, IMG submission 148656) | Freshwater microbial communities from Lake Tanganyika, Tanzania - TA2015002 Mahale S4 surface | ecosystem: Environmental > Aquatic > Freshwater > Lake | place: Tanzania: Lake... | reverse complement strand
CAACAATATTGACTTAAATAATGATTGTTTAATATCGACACTTGAGACTAATTGGTATGTTGACATTAGAATTGGAACCACTATATTAAACATATATCCGTTTTTCATCGGTTATGGACTCACATACTCTAGTAGTATCCCAACTAATGAACAATGGGTTAACGCTTTGGGTGAAGCACTTAACGAATTAAATACATCTGGATTGAGTTACTTTATTGACAAAACAAAACAAACCGTTTCAGTATATAACAATAACTGTATACCGATAGACCCAACAGACACACTTGAAATTAATGTTGGTATAAACTTTAATATATTATGTAATAACTAATGGGATTCATTTCGATATATAACTTATCAGTAACTGGAGATTGTACTAATAGTGGGTTAGGAGCTGTTTCATTTGAAATAACTGGTGATAGTCCTACCTTTACGGTTTATGAAGCTACAACAACCGGACTATTACCGACAGACATTGGTGTGACTAGTTATTCAGCTGTTGGTTTGACTGGATTTAGTTATTTTGTGTACATACAAGACGCAACCTCAGATCCACCAAGTATATTCGGTTTTAATATCTCAACTGGGGTTACTGTAAATTTGACCGTTATTGGTAGCACATGTGGTAATGATAATGGATCAATAACCGCCACAACACAATCTGTCTTTGGATCAAACACATATACATTATACGATGTTTTTGGTAACTTCATAGACATTAAAAATGCGGGTACCTTCGCTGTATTTGACCCAGTATCGGCGGACACGTATTATGTGACGGTATCGGATGAGGGAGGGTGTTCTGGAACTAGTGAGACGGTTTTAATTTACACGTCAAATACTTTAAATTTTGGAACATATGTCGTTGATGATTATGGGTGTGTTGGAATCCCCAACGGTAAAATATATATTACCGGTGTAACCGGTACACCACCATACACATATAGTTGCGTGGGACAAACAGGAACAACAATAACAGGATTAACCCAAGGATTTTACCCAATTACGGTTACGGACTCAATCGGATGTACCACAACCAATATTGTTGGTGTCGGGAAAGTAAATCCAGTAAGTATTGGATTAATAACTGTATCCCAACCAAGTTGTTTTGGTAGTGATGGTGAAGTCACTGTTCAGTTATTAGACGGTACAGGACCTTTTTTCTATTCAGGGTCGAATGGTGAAAATGTTATTTCATTCTCAACTTCACACACCTTTACAAATGTTTCTTCTGGTATTTTTAATATTTTTGTACAAGATTCTGGATTTTGTAAAACTTCGGGTACGACAAATGTAATTACAGTTAATAGTTTTAGTATTACAAATATTACGGTAACTAATTCTTTTTGTAGTAATTTAGATGGGTCAATTAGTGTAACATTAAATTCAGGAGTACCATCAGGAACCTACACATACCAACTAATTGATTCATCCGGTAATACTGTATTTAATATAAATGATAATACTGTGTTTAATTACAATGGATTATCTAGTGGTATCTACACATTAATAATTGATGACGGTGTTTGTACATACTCAGACATCATTGAAATAAAAAATGTAGACAAGTTTAGTGTGAACACATCAACCACAAGAACAACTTGTGGTCTCAATAACGGATCGGTTAAAATTTTAGCTACAACCGGAGGAACGTTACCATACTTATATCAAGTAATTGGTCCGATTGGAAACCCAACGACATACCCATACCAAGTATCAAATACTTTTAGTGGACTTGAATCCGGTACATATACAGCTTATGTACAAGACTTAACTGGGTGTGTACAGATAACAAATTTTTACATTGACCCGAGTCAGAATGTATTTTTTACCTTACTACCCGTTAATCCGGTGAATGGTAATGACGGACAAATATCAACAATGATAACATCAGGATCACCACCTTTTACATATCTTTGGACACCAGGTAATCTGACAACTCCGACCATTTCTAATTTATCTGACGGAACATATACATTACAAGTCACCGACTCAGATGGTTGTGTGTTAACAAAATCAATAACATTGAAGGGAACTAAATTAATTAGTTCATATGAAACATATACCGTTTGTGAGAAAGTTTTTAAAAATACTGGACAATTAGGTAAACGAGGTATACTACAGATGTTTAATGAAGGTTTTTATGATTTAACATTAAATGATTTTGGGTGTATTGTTAATTCAGCTCAGTTTATTGTTGAGGTTAAAATTGACGATGAGGTCAAAGAAAATTTACTATATATTTCATCCGGGATAACCGATTACCCATCAGAATTACAATATCTAAGTATTGTTAAACAAACACTACAGGAATTCCCAGGTGTTGGTATTGTTGATTTTGATATTAATAAAAACGAAATTATAATTTACAATGATTGTACTGAAATACAAGAATCATGTCAACAATATTCGTATAATCAATATGACGGGTCTAAATTTGTTATAAATTTAAAGATAATTTACGATATCTCATGTATTGATTGTGGATTACCACCAATAACCACCACAACAACATTACCATAATGACACAAGTTATTATAACAAATATAACCGGGTTAACCCCAACCTATGATATTTACGCTTGTAACGTATACGGTGATGATTGTGTTCTATTGGATAATTTAGGGAGTACAGTTCCACCAACAGTAAGTTACATACTACCAACATCATTTGATACTGTACCAGCTATTGGTCTAAAAATCATAACAAAGGATGGGTGTGAAAGATTTCATATTTTATATTGTGAATCATTCGATCCTGAAAAATTATTCCAAGACGGTATGGAGTTTTATTTTATGTCCGGGGACATTTATGAGTTCCAGTAATATTTATAGAATAAAATAATATGGCTTTTTTAACGGATCAAACACTAACACCCAGTGTTAAACTAAATGATTTAATTCACATCGTCAATCCTGACGACATAACACAAAATCCAGATGGATCATCGTATAAAGCGACAATACAACAAGTTATATCCGGAGTTACCGGAAATACATTATATGAGGTTGGTTCTGGGTCAGACTCAACACAACGGATTGGAACATCAAACGACTCAATCGGTAATTGTTCCGTAATCAGTGGAGGATTTAACAACATTAACAAAAACATATTAAAAGTTTAATTCACTTTATTTTTATTTAAAATATATTTCTAGTATGGAAAATATATTATTTGTGACAGCTCAACCAGACGTACCGTATTTTCATTGGCAGACAAAAGTTTACACCCATAATTTTATAGAAAAAGGTATTAACCCTGAAAATATACATGTAATATTTGGAATGGTAAACGGGAACACCGAACCATCTGAAGAGGGGAAAAAGTTGATGGATATTGGTATTAACGTACATTTTTATATTGATGATAGGGATAAAAAATCGTATATACCGAGTATTAAACCATTCTTAATACATAAATGGATTGAAGAGGATGAAACTAGAGGTAATTTATTTTTTTTACATGACGCTGATATCATATTTAGAGAACTTCCGGACTTTGAATCATTACTACATGATGACATTTCGTATATGTCAAATACAATCGGATATATTGGTTATGAATATATAGTGAGTTGTTGTCGTAGATACGAAAACCAACACATGGGTACGTACAAAAATCAACTAATCGAGGAGATGTCTGAGGTTGTTGGGATTGATGTGAATGTAATAAAAGAAAATCAAGACAATTCAGGTGGTGGCCAATATCTAATAAAAAATACATCAAGTGATTTGTGGTGTAAAATATACTGTGATTGTACACCATTATACGATCAAATGATGGATTACCAAAAAAGATTCCCAATAAATCCAGGACAAATACAATTTTGGACAGCTGAAATGTGGTCACTATTATGGAATTTATGGTTACACAACGTTAAAACCAAGGTCACCGAAAAACTGGACTTTTCTTGGGCTACTGATACAGTTGAAAAATATGAAAAATCACCGATATTACACATGGCTGGTGTTACGGAAGATTTAAAAAGTACAAAATTTTATAAGGGTGACTATATAAATGTTGACCCATTAATTAAACTATCGGAAAATATTGACTATTTTAATTATATTGACCTAGAAAGCTCAACAATAAAATATATAGAAGTGATGAAATCATACTTAAAAAAATAAAAAGAGGATTATTTATATAATAAAACAAAATGGCTTACATTTATTCGGTAAAAAATACGGGTACTACAACATATAACGGATTTAACTTTGTTGATGACAATGGTATGACAAAAGTGATAAACCTATCACCAAACCTAGTTTATTTTTTAAATTCCGGATTCGTATCATCACCGTCAGTTGACATAACAGTAACCCAATTAAATAAAAGTGACGAAACTTACTGTTTAAGTGGTTGTTGTACTGGGGAATTAATCACATATAATGGGTTAAGTACATCCCCAGTTTTTAGTTCAGCAACGGTCGGACAGACTTATTATTTAACAGAAGCCATTTCATCCTCAAACCCAAATACAATATATTCAGGATGTTTTGAGTTGGTTAGCTTTGGTGGCAACCAAACCCCACCAATATATTCTTGTGATCCCCTTTTTTTTGTTGAGGTAACAACATTAGGGATAAGTGAACCATTTGAATATGCACACTGTATTTTATGTACCAACGAACACCCATGTCCAGGACCACCAATATCACCAACCCCCACACCAACCCCAACCCCCACACAAATACCCCACATAACAACAACCACAACCACAATACCGCATTATAAACCAAACCCAATACCAATTAAACGAGGTAATGAGTGTGACGTATTAACATTATACCCAATGGGGGTTAAATGTTTATCCGTTGACCCATCAACAAGTACATCATTTGATGGATTACTAACATTAGTAATAACTGGGGGTACACCACCATATCAGATAAATTGGGAAAATGGTAGTGTAAGTACAGTTTTGAGTAATTTAAATGTCGGTGAATATTCAGCTACAGTTACAGACTATTATGGTGATTTTATTGTTAGAACAACATGTATTTTGGAATCACCAATAACAACAACGACAACATTAATCCCAATAACAACAACGACAACCACAATATTTGGTGAAAACATATGTTTAACTTATGTTACATCATTAGCCACATTTAATTTAATTACAAATGAGTATGATATTAAAGATACAATATATCAAGAAGTATTATACCTTACCGGATTCATTAACGGACAACAACAATGGACATCAATTGGAAATGATTATGAATTATATTGGAATACCGGTATAACATCAAATTGGGTAATTAACGGACCATTCCCAGGACAATTTGTGAATTCAAACCCAGTAACCCCACCAACAGTTGGTTGGGGAATCATTGGTACATCATTCGTTACTTCAGTTATTGTTAATACCGGACCTTGTAAACCACTATCTATCATCAAATTCAAGGTTATAGAAGGACAACCAGTTTGTGGTAATGACGGGGTCATAGTTATAAATACAACAAGTGGGGTACCACCGTATGAGTACTCAATAAATGGAGGTATAACATACCAAACATCCCCAACGTTTATGAATCTATCACCAGGGAATTATTTAATTTTCGTAAAAGATTCGACAGGAAGTATTGGAAACACCACAGTAATATTAATACCAGCACCAACATCGGTTTATAATTTAACATTATCATTAGATGTAAATACAAATTCATTTACAATATCACTAGATAACCCACTACCAATTGGGGCATCAATATCATTTGAATTAAACCAACAAAGTGTGTTTAAATATTGGAAAAGAGCTATTGACCCAGTACCAACATATGATTGTGTGGTTACAGTTAATGGATACGGTCAATTACCAATAACATCAGGTACCTCATCTGTAATACCAGCGTTAAATGGTTGTCCACCGTTATTTACGGGTATTGAAGAGACGTATAATAGATCAGCTACGTTAGTTATAACTGGTAACAACACAATAACTGGAACTTATACCGATGATGTATTAACACCAAATATTGGATTCTGTAAAGGAAATAATCTAAGTATGTTATTATCGATTGGTAATGTCACCACTAGTGGTTGTGATTGTTGTGAAATTTTGGTCAATAACCCACCTAAAAAAATATTCTAAATATTTATTCGTAAATGACGTATATAATTAAAAATACAAGTGGTTTAGTAAACACTAGAGTAACGGATACTGGTAGACAAAAACTGTCCCAAGGAAATTTTAACATAAAGTATTTCCAAATTGGAGATAGTGAAATATCATATGATAAATTATCAGAATCCTATAACTATACAAATAGTTATGTTTTAGAACCACCATTTAACACCCAAAATAGTACCGGAATCCCACAATCAACAAAACATAGTGTTAAATATCCATATTTTGTTGATAGTACTAGTGGAAACACATATGGAATTCCATATATGGATTCGGGTGTTGATTCGGTATATAATAGGGCACCATTACGTGGATTTTTTACCGGAAACACCACCGCTAACACCATTAGTTGGAGTGCGTTAACCAGTGATAAATATGTAATAACATCTAACTACGTTGTTGACATGTCAACGTTAGATGGGTCTAAAACAATTGAGATAATTTATTCTGGATGTAATACAACAAATATAAAAACACCAAGTATTGGTGATATTATAACAATATTTTACGACGGAAAATCAGATTATAATTGTGAGTGCTTCAACTTACCAACCCCAACACCAACCCCAACACCAACAATTGATTCATGTGTAATAATGTCTGAATTGGATGAATATTTGTTAGCTGAAAATGATGATGTTTTAATATATTGTGATGAATCCACATTAGGTAATGGTACAATCGGTAACGGAGGACCGTTTTTAACAACCTCCACACCAACCCCAACACCTAGTGGAACATACGGAAACCCATGTTTATCCCCAACACCAACCCCTACACCAACTAAAACACCATGTATCACACAAAGTCCAAAACCAGTATGTCCTCCAGAACCAGAAGTTAGTTGTTTGGTGTCATTAAATTCGTGTTACCCAATCCTTACATATAAAATTGTGGGTGTATGTGGTAATAAATTAACACTAGACAGACCCACACCAAATTTATTGGGATTATTACCAGGTTGTGTGGCTAGAACATTAATCTACCCACCAAACATGACGACAATTTATGACAGTGTAACACCTAGACCACATTGGAGTACCGACGCTATCAACTTTGAAACAGTTTGTGACATTGATGAGTTTGATGTTAAAATTTGGAATATGAATATTCCATGGACCGAAAATCCAGCTGGTTTGGATTATAACACATTTAAGGATTATACTAATTTCGGCTCAATAGACTATGTCGGTACTAAAGAATATTTGGGTTATAATTCTAGTTTAGGACAAACAGATAGTAGTAAAGTATTTTATTACAATTCGTTTGATGAAATTATCGAAGTAAAACCAGAGGAACAAAAATGTATATCAATAATACATTATACAAATCAGACAATTGATTTATTTTATGGTGAAAAATTCGCTTTAGAACCTTACGACCCAACCAACCCACAAGATACTACAGGACAAGCTAGGAATTTTAAAGTACATATCCCGTGGTTAATGTGGCATAAAAATCCTGAATGTTGTTTTGGTCAAACTTTTTGGGTTGACCCACCAGGTTTTGAAGATAAAGATTTGTTTAAAGTACACTACATCAAGTCAAAGAAAAACTCAGACATGAACCAACCAGGAATTCGTTATTACCATCTATGGGACACCAACCCCAATTCTGACGGAATACCGAACAGGATTGGTAAAGTTTTTCCAGATAATAAAATGGTTGTAATTGACGATGAAGAATTGTCAGCAGCTATGTCATATAAATCAAATAGAAACTGGACATTACCAGCACCACAAATATCACTAATAACACCAAACACCTGTGACATAACTACAAGCCTAACCGGGATAATCACCGGAAGTAACCAAACTTTGTACGTAACATATAGGTTATCAAACAGTGTTGATTTTACAAACTCACTACACTGTAATTACTATTCAAAAATATCGGAAAGTAACTTGTGTGTACCTGAAACATCTAAAAACGTGGCAATTAGATTTGGGGGTGAATTTCAGTGTTTAACACAACCCGGATATATACCAACAACAACAACCACAACAGTATCTGTAGTTACTGAAACAACTACCATATGTCCAACATCTTGTGATATACCGAATGGATACTACGCTGATACGTTTGAGATAATATGTCAGTTGGTACCAACCGGAGAAAGACCAGATTCAGCTCTTTGGAAAATAATAGATTATACATCAGTAATATCTAATGAGTTTATAAATGGGTACATAACTCAAGAATCATTAACCGGAACAACTTTTATTGTAACACCCGAGCTGTACGAAGCAGCTCCATATTATGATTTAAATGATTACATTGAAATGGTACCAAACGGAACAACAACACCAAACTTAAATTTTGGGGATGAATATTATTTTTACGGATCTTTAGAAACTGATATCCAAGCTACAATATATGAAATGAGGTATAAAATAAATCTAAGTGACACCGAATTTGAAAATACCACAAATCCAACCTGGACACCCGGGACAAAATCTTATGTCACCGAAATAGCTTTATTAGATGAAAACAAAGATATACTTGTTATGTCAAAACTACAATCACCAACATTAAGAACCGGAATCCAACAATATTTAATTAAAATAGATTTTTAATAAATATTCATTTTTTTTTGTTATATGTTATTTTTTAAATAAAATTCATATTATGTCAAAAAGTATTAAAAATACCCCTAAAGTTTTAGGTTTAGATATATCAACAAAAACCATAGGATGGGCGTTATTTGATATTAAATCACAAGAATTACTAGAATTAACACACGTTTCACCTAGACCAAGACCGGTACCAGATAATAAATTAGAAGAGTTAATACTTAAATCTGAAATATTTTCAGAAAAACTAAAAGAATACAATAACTTAGGTATAGTTAAAGTTATAATTGAGGAACCACTATTAAATTCAAATAATATTTACACAATACAAACCTTATTACGGTTTAATAGTTTTATATTTAAAGAAATTTATAATGTTTTAGGTATAATTCCAGAATTCATATCCACATATAATTCTAGAAAGTTTGCTTTTCCAGAATTAGTTCAGGAAAATGATAAAAAGAAATTTGTATTATTTGGTGGGTTACCAAAAGACATAGATAAAAAAATGATAATTTGGGAACACGTAGCTAAACGAGAACCACAAATAAAATGGTTGTACACAAAAAACAACACACTAAAAAAGGAGAATTTTGATCAGACTGACGCATATACCTGTGTATTGGGTTATATGAAATTTAAAGAGATTTGGAAATAAAATCGTTTAAAATACCGATAATTTAAAATATCGTCTTTTTTGACGATATTTTTTTTATATCATACCACCATCTATGATTGTCCAACCTTTAACGGTTGTAAGGTAGTTTCTAGCTGAAACTACGGATGGTAAATTATTGTATTGTGATGTGCCAGCGTCAAACGTAACACCAAATTGTAATGAAGACCCAAGTGATGCCCACCCGATTAATAATGAATTATAGTTAGACGGGGTTAAATTTATACCGGTAACAGGTCCACCACCACTACCCCAGCTAATGTAACTCAGTCCTGAAACATCCCAAGACCCAACATTATTAATTGACGTTACTAAAGTACCCTCAAATATGTTCCAACCACCAGAACCAATATACCCAGTTGAAATACCTAATGGTATGTTTGGTACCCCTATTGTTGACGACATATTTAAATTGATGGCATTATATAAGTTATCGTCCTCAGCCGGGATAAATCCACACCAAGAATCAATACTTAATATTTTTATCTCGTCATTACTTCCAACCCCAAAGTTCAAACCAATAAGTGAACCACCAGGATTTGCGTACATTTTTATTTGATAAACACCACCAACAGAGTATATGTGCGGTATGTGTGATCCACTACCAAATACTTCAGTATTCCCATCACCCCAATCCACAGTTACATTAGACCAATACGGTGTATTTGGGAATTTAAATCTATTACCAGCTGTTGACGACATATTTGTAATCGTTGTATCAACCGTGATTATAAACTCACAAGGTGGAGGGGTTTGACTAGGTGTAATTGTTGGTGTTTGAGTAGGTGTTTTGGTTGGTGTAGGTGTTACAGTTTTGGTTGGTGTAGGTGTTGGAGTTATAGGGTAACAATTAACCCCAGTACTAATCCAAGATATGTTAGAAGGACCGAACGGATAATTTTCTGTACAAATCGTTATAGCCCCATTTGGACCAATCGGTTGAGTAATAAGATTACCCGTTATACAATCATAATAATCAAATGACGAGTCAAAAGGTATTGAATTTGAGACAATTAATTCAAGACACACAGGTAAAGTAACCGAAGGTGTGGGGGTCATAGTTGGGGTTACAGTTGGGGTTGGAGTTGGGGTTGAATCAGGAACACAAATTAAACAATTACCCTCACTTACCGGACCAAATACTGAAATAATGTCAATAGAATCCACCCCACTAATATTATCAACTAAACCATTAAATGTAGCACAAACAGAAGTAGAGTTAACATTTAACTTATATACCGTACCAACAACAGGATTATCACCATTAGGTAATAAAACTAATTCCGAAGAAACATATTTTTGTCCACTATAACAATCAACAAATTCACCACTACTAGGACAACGCATTAATTCATCCAAGGTGTTAAATATTACTTGACCATTAAAATTACAAGGTCTAGTAATTTCAGGAGTTTCGGTTGGTGTGGGTGTTGGTGTGGGTGTGGGTGTTGGAGAAACACTAATTACCGAAAGATTAAATCCAAATCCACCACACAAATTAGTTTCAGTTGGTGTTGGGGTATTTGTTGGGGTTAGAGTTGGTGTTGGGGTATTTGTTGGGGTAACAGGTACAAAACAATTTAAGATTGAATCAAAATCAAGGACACTACAATTAACAGTTGGTGTCGGTGTTGGTGTTAAACATATTCCACTATCGTTAAAATAAGATGGGTCAAAATCAGGACATCCTGACGTTGATCCGGACACACCAAACTGAACACAAGAACCATCTAAAGCTAATGACAAACACCATCTAGTTTCGGTCAAAGAATAATACATGTAATAAGTTGGTGTTGTATCACCGGTTAGATAGTTATATCCATTGTGAATACCAGCATCGGTATAGTTACCACTATATGGGTAACCATAGACAAAAATACAATATGGTCCACAAGGTCCCATCATAATGTTATTATTTGATTTAATGAACAATCATTACTATCTTTAACATTGATAACGACATTTGTTAATGATAGAAATAATGGAGGTACGTTAATTTGAAACGGAACATCAATTGGTGTAATTGTGTTAACATAAACACAAGATGTAAATCCAGTGTCACAAACATATATGTGAAAAGGTGACGATCCTGAAACTGATGTTAACATTATGTTAGTTGGCATTAATACTAATTGTGTTTATAATAAATATAGAAATAAGAAAAAACTTGTGAAGTTTTGTTTTATTGAAATTAAATATATAAATTTGTGAAAAATTCTAAAATGGTTGATGAGAAAGAAGCTATAGTTGATTTACTAACTGAAGTTCTTGGTGATTACGGATTACACTACGAAAGTAAGGGTCAAATTTCCTTTAATTGTCCAGTTTGTGATGATGATAGAGGTAAACACAACTTAGAAGTCAACTATATTACTGGAGTTTATAAATGTTGGTCATGTGGGGATAGTGAAGGTACTCACGGGTCGTTAACCAAGTTATTCTCAAAATACGGAAACAAATCACACAAGAAACTATACGGACTACTTAGACCAGATAGTATTGTACCTGTAAAGAAAAAATACCAAAAAATGGTATTACCAGAATCATATACTAAATTTTCTGAATCAAACCCGGTATACCCAGTTAGACGACAAGCGTACAATTATCTAAAAAACAGGGGTATAACCGATGAAATAATTGAAAAATATAATATTGGTTTTTGTGATCAGGGTAGTCACTCCGGTAGGATAATAGTCCCATCATATGATAATAAGGGAAATTTAAATTACTACATAGCTAGAAGTTGGGATCTAAGAACTAAATTTAAGTACAAGAACCCGGAAGCCGAAAAAGACAAAATAATCTTTAACGAAAGATTAATTGATTGGAAAAAAGACATATATCTTGTTGAAGGTGTTTTTGATGGATTTTTCCTAGACAACTCAATACCAATGTTGGGTAAACATATGTCGGAGTTATTATTTGAAAAACTTTATGATAAAGCTGAGGGTAATATTATAATCGCTTTGGACGGTGACGCTTTTGACAACGCGGTTAAATTATATCGACAACTAAATGGTGGTAGACTGTATGAAAAAATAAAAATAGTAAAATTACCACAAGATAAAGACGTTTGTGATCTTGGAGGTAATATACAAGAATACTTTATACAAATTAAAGATTAAATATGGAAATAGAAAAAATAGCTGAAGAAATTAGAGAAATTTTAAATAAAAAAAGAGAAGAACTCCAATTAACCTTTGAAGAAGAAGAACATAAATATACAATGGTTGATTTGGACGGTAATCTAAGAACAGATTTTCCATCAGTATCCAAGGCGATGAAATTATTTTACGATGAATTCCCCACGGAAGAAAAAGCTTATCAAATGTCCGGTGGTGATCCTTATGAAACCGAGAGATTACTAAATGAATGGGCCGAAAAGGGTAGACGATCAACAAATATGGGATCTAGAGTTCACTATTTTCTTGAGGAACATGTCTTAAAAGAATTTAATATTAATAAGGAAGTTAGACAACCAATATTTGACTGTGACGCTCAACAAATAATTGTTAGTGACACAATGATAATAGCTGGTAAACGATATATTGATTTGTTACGTGAGAGAGGGTGTATTTTACTTGACACTGAGATAGTACTTGGTCATCCAGAACTTGGTTATACCGGACAACCAGATAAAGTGTGGTTGGTTGTGGGTACTAAGGGTGAGATTGGACTACTAATCACTGACTGGAAAACAAACCAAGAAAAAAACTTCATAACCCAAAGGTATACAAAACCAATGAAATATCCATTTGTGTATTTACCAAACAACGCACTCGGACACTATAAAACCCAGTTACCGTTATATGGTAAATTAATATTGAAGATGTTGGAAGGGTCAAAATATGAAAACGTAAAACTACTTGGGTGTATCATCGTTAGATTAACCGAGGATCGTGAATATGTGGAATATAGGGTTGATAAGTCAACAATCGACTTAATTCTTAACATGGATATTAAATCCAAGTTGACAAAGTGAAAAAAAAATTGTATAATTAATTAAAAAAAATATTAATGGGTGGTAACGAAACAAATAGTGGTATCAGTTTGAACATGGTTTTATTTTTAATATTCTTAGTTTTAAAATTAACAGGACATATTGATTGGTCCTGGTGGTGGGTTACATCACCATTATGGATTGGTATCGTATTAGTGGTGGTAATATTAATATTAATAGAAATAATTTTTAAAAGATAGATATGAAAAAATTAGTATTTAACACAACAGACAAATTTGTTGTACTTTTTTCTGATATGGAAGAAAGAACTGAAATTCTGAGAATTGGAGATACACCAACAGTAAAGGTATGTCCCGAAGGATTTTATGAGGTAATGATCAGACACCCAAAAAGTGGGGTTAATATACCTCACGTAAGAATACCGATTAATGAGGTGATAATGTTTATTGAAATGTAAAAATAACAAATATGGATGATATAATAAGACCAAAAATCGATCTCAGACAACAAGAGACAATAAAATGTGAAAAATGTGAAAGTAAGTTCTTTAAAGAGGTTACAATGTTAAAAAAAGTACCTAAGTTATTAACAGGAAGTCCGGAAGACACATTAGTACCATTCCCGACTTATATGTGTAACGACTGTGGTCATGTGAATATTGAATTTGAATTATTTGTTGACTAATGGAAATAGGAAAAATGACAATATCCCAAGCTATGCCATATCTGAGTAATATTGCTAAAAGTTATGGACTGAGATTAAACAGATCTAGAGAGTTTAAATTAGCTAGATTAATATTGGTAAACCTGTATAATAGAGAATTAATATGATTAAGAAAATAGTACATTTTTCTGATTTACATATCAGATTATTTAAAGACCACGATCTTTATAAATCAATACTTGAAGACGCGATTAACCAATGGAGAGAGTTGGAACCCGATAGAATTATTTTTACCGGTGACCTTGTTCATTCTAAAAATCAAATGACACCTGAACTTATTGAAATTGTTAGTTGGATTTTGACTGAATGTTCATTTATTACAAAAACAATTATTATTCCTGGAAATCACGACTTTTTAGTGAATAACACAGAAAGATTAGATGCTCTCACACCAATCATTAATTCACTTAATCGTAAAAATATTGTTTACTACAAGGATAGAGGTGTATATGAGGACGAGAACATTAGTTGGTGTGTGTATTCACAATATCAAAGTAATATACCACCAGATATTAGTAAAGCTAAAGGTACTAAAATTGGACTTTTCCACGGACCAATATCAGGATTAAAAACAGATCTTGGGTTTGAGTTTGGTGAAGAAGCTTATGATGTTGAAAAATTTGATGGATTAGAGACAGCACTTTGTGGTGATATACATAAGAGAGCTGAGTTTCAATTTAGCACCGGTAAAGGGTATATGATTGGGTCAACTATCCAAAATAATATTGGGGAAAGTATTGGGAAACATGGATTTGGTTTGTATAATGTTGAAACTAAAGAATATACATATACCGACCTATTTAACCGAAAACCATTCCTTAAATTTTTTATAACATCCTATGAAGATTTAGAAAATGGATCAGAAGTTCTCAAAAATATTTGATAAAAAATTATTAGAAACAATAACTAAATATTGTGAAGTTAATAGTATTTTAGACATTGATAAGTTTATCTTTAAATGTTTCAAACAAGGGTTCGACATTGAAAGATACGGACTACTTGGGGATAACAATGAAATTCAAATAAAAGAAGTGGAAGTTATCAAATATGTTGATCGTGAGGTTATAAAGGAAGTTCCGACCCCCTCTACGGAAGTCGAAGTTATCAAATATGTGGATAGAGAGGTAATTAAAGAGATAAAAGTGGAAGTTCCTGTCGAAAAAATAGTATATATTTACGACAAAAAAACTGAAAATGAACTAGATGAAAGTATAACTAAAATGAAAGAAGAAATGTCTAAAAAAGATGAACAATTAGATGAACTTAGACGTAATTTAGACATTAAGTTAGACGATACAAATGTTAAAATGCTTCAGGAAACACTACAAAAGTTGAGAAAAGAACTCAACGACAAGAATAAAAAAATAGAGGAATTAGAAAAAATAAACAAAGATCTTACAGATGAATCGAGTAAAAAAATAGCTGTTTATCTAAGGGGGTCAAATATAAATCAAAAAATGTGATATGGAATTAATTATTTTTATTTTAGCAGCTTACGGAATGACCACAATATTAGTGTATGGGTCAATATTTAATGGATTACGTAATAAAATCCACAATTGGGGTAATAGTGAGTACATGGCTTTTAATGGTCTTGGGAAATTTATTTCTGACCTAATACAATGTATGTTATGCACATCAACTTGGGTTGGATTCTTCCTATCATTAACTTTTTTCTCACCAGTAACACATTTTATTGGACATAATGAATTTTTTTATGTATTCTTTGATGGAATGTTATCTGCTGGATCAGTGTGGGCGTTAAATTCGGTCATTGAGTGGTTTGAGGAAAACAGACCAACAAAAGAAGTTACAAATAACGAAATAATAAACGATTAAAATTGATAAAAATGGGTAAAAAAGCTAAAGAACACAGACTAAAGGTTGAAAAAAGAAATAGAAAACTTCAACAGGAAAAATATATGATGAAAAAACAAATTGATAAACTGTTTGAACAAAGATTGGAGAACGTTAATATACCAGAAATTACAGCAAAATTTGGTGACAAAGAACTACCATCCAGTATTGTTGAGGATTCAGGAATTTTCCCGAATACAAAATTAAATACTGAACTAAACAATCTAGATTTTAGTGACTCAAACAACGTTGAGTTTATTGACATTGAAGTTATTGAGAACGAATCAGAAGATAGTAGTGTGACATCCACGATTGAAGATAATAATGGTACAGACGGACCTATTTAATCCACCAAAACAATTTAATTACAGAATCATGATAAATGAATTAGACTTCTCAAAATTTGAAAACCCAACAATACAGGTTGTGTGGGAAGACGTACCTGAAAATTTTACACAAGATAAAATTAAGGGTGTTAAACACTACTTTCAAAAAAAATATAACACCACCAACGTAAATGTGTTAACAAAGTCTAGACTGGTACAAGATGATACACAACAGACTGTTGACGTTTCTTTAAATGTAACTGACGTTAATTACCAGTTAGATTTATTAAAAAAGTTTTTGGAATCAAAAAATTATGATGATTACATTGACGATGTGATATCCATTAATAAAATGGTAGAGAATCGTATGTCTGAAGAGGAAATAGACAACACACAATTTAAAAAATGGTATATTAGAAAAATAGAGTTCTCAAATTTTTTATCGTATGGTGAAAACCAGGTTATGGACTTTGATAAGTGCAACGGAGTTGTTGTGGTAGAATCCAACCCACCAAACTTTGGGGGTAAAACGGTATTGTCGGTAGACCTACTCTTGTTTTTATTTTTTAATGAAACTACTAAAACAACAAAAGCTGAAGAAATTTTTAACAGGTTTACAAATCATGATAAAGTTACTGTTAAGGGTGAAGTTACAATTGATGGTGAAGACTATCTAATCGTACGTACTATTGAAAGAAAAATGTCAAAAAAGGGTGATTGGAATGTAAAAACCGATTTAGACTTTTTTAAACGATTATCTGATGGTGAGTTACAAAATTTTACCGGGGAACAAAGAAGAGAGACTGAATCGTTTATCAAAAACTCTATAGGTACTAAGGATGACTTTCTAATGACAATACTAACTACAGCTACAAATTTGGAAGAACTCCTAGAGTCTAAACCAACAGCTAGAGGTCAGGTGTTATCTAGATTTATGGGTTTGGAATTCTTAAAAAGGAAAGAAGAAATTGGTAAAGAGATATATTCCGAATTTAGTAAATCTAAAATGTCAAACATTTATAATACCGAGGAATTAAAAACGGAAATTGAAAACAACACAAATAATATTTCCGAATTAAAAAGTGAAATAGTATCTTTGTCGTCAGAATTATTGGATATTGACACTAAATTAACAACCGGTAGAAAATACCGTGACGATATGTTAAAAAAGAAACACACCATAGACACTGAAATCAGTATGTTAAATCCGACAAAAACTGATGAAGAGATTTCAGGATTAAAAAGACAAAAGGTAGACTTTTTAAAGAAAATTTCTGATTTAAATGTCGTGGAACCAAATCAGTTCTACCATGAAGATAAACATGATGATATTAAAGACCAAATGAAGACCACAAACGGTGATCTGATCTCAGCTCAAAACAAAGTACAAGAAATTGAAGATTTAATCAAGAAGTACGGAGATGGGATACAGTGTGAACATTGTGGGATTAAATTAATGGAAGCTTCATTAACAAAGAAAAAGATTGATGAATTATCGAATTGGGAAGGTAAAGTTGATGACCTATCAAAAAAATGGAAAGACCTAGAATATAAAGAAAAGTCATACACCCAACTTAAGAAAGACTTTGATGAATATGAAAAAAATAAGTTAATTAAAGAAAAATACGAGTTAAGTATTGAAAGTTGTGACTTAAAGATTGAGACTCTAAACGATAAAATTAGTCGATGGAATGATGTACAAGATAAAATAAAAGAAAACCAACACATCGACACCCAGATAATAAAAGCTGATCTTAGAATTGAATCACTTGAAAATGATAAGAAAAGTAAAACATTAGAAATTACAAATAAGGAGTACAAGATAAAATCATTAGACGAGAAGATTGAAAGTTACTCAAAGATTATAATTAAGATATCAGAGGAAGAATCCAGGGATAAGATTTATAAAATGTATCTTGAAGCTTTTGGTAAAAACGGATTATCAAAAATGATAATGAAAACCATGATGCCATTAATTAATTCCGAATTACAAAGATTAATGGAAGATAGTTCATATTTTAAACTTGAAATAAGAATTAACGATAAAAATGAGGTTGAGTTTATAATGATTGATAACGGTACCGGTGTCGAAAAATTAATGGTATCTGGTTCCGGATATGAAAGAACAATAGCTTCATTAGCTTTAAGGTCAGTTCTAAGTAAAATATGTAGTTTACCAAAACCAAATATTGTAGTATTTGATGAGGTGTTTGGTAAAATATCAAATGATAATCTAGAAATGGTATCTGAGTTTTTTATTAAAATTAAGGAATATTTCGAGAAAATATTTGTAATAACCCATAACCCAATGGTTGGTCAATGGGCCGACACTATTGTGAAAATTAAAAAAGTAGATAACGTATCAAAAATAGACATGTAATATGAAACACTTACTTTTCGTGTATCCACACAACTTTAACAATACACAAGATTTATCTGAAGAGATCTGTGATGTACTCCTAGGGTTCTCAAACTCAAAAAACATAAAATACACATATGGACCCAAACACATTATAATACACTTCAGTACTGACCCAGACCTCCTATCTGAGTTGGAAGATGTTTTAGATGTCTATGGTGAACAATCAGGAATAGACTTTACGTATTTTTTGGTTGAAGCTGGGAATGGATTTAAAACTAACATGTCGTCAGAAATTAAAACTTATTTAAACGATATACAAAGTGATGAAAATTCTTTAACTAAGTATAAAACACTTGTTCGTGACCATTTTTTTGAGGAATTTAAAAACTTTAACCATGTTATTGATAATATGGAGTCAAAATTAACTATAGATGAGATATTAGATAAGATAAGTCAAAATGGTATAGATTCATTAACAAAACAAGAATTAAATAAACTAAACAATCAGTCAAAAAATTATGAAGGAGAAAAGTAGTGGGATTCCCATTAACCAAGAAGAACTTTATTACTATCTAAAAGATATCAGACGTATTAAAGTTATGACCCCAGAAAGGGAAAAAGAATTATCCACTAAAATGAAATCGGAAACAACTCCGAAGAGTGAACGTGAAAAAATTGAAGAAGAATTATTGTTAGGAAATTTACGATTTGTAATAACAGTAGCTAAAAAATATCAAAATCAAGGTATGGATCTTCAGGACCTAATAGCTGAAGGTAATTTTGGTTTAATGAAAGCTATTAAAAACTTTGATTGGGGTAAAGACCTCAGATTTATTTCATACGCTGTTTGGTGGGTAAAACAAAGTATTATACAATCACTAAATGATAACGCTAGAACCATAAGACTTCCAGTGAATGTTGTGCAGGATTTGCAGAAAGCTAAGAAAGAAGTTGAGAACTCAGGTAAAAAAATGGACGATAAATTTACCTCACTACCATCAATAATAGATTTAAATATGTCTATTAATAATGAAGGTGACACATTAATTGATGTTATAGTAAATAACGACGCAGAATCACCGGATTCAGTTTTTAACACCAAGGATCAGTTAAAAGACAAAATGATGTCAATTTTAAATATTCTTGACGACAGAGAAAGAGTAATTGTTGAAGATTATTATGGATTAACCGGAACACCGAGAACCTTAGAAGATATTGGATCTGATTTTGGTCTTACCAAAGAGAGAGTTAGACAAATAAAAGACAAAGCTTTACGAAGACTTAGAAACGAAAGTTCAGAATTATTCGATTATCTGTAAAAAAAAGTTGGATATTAAAAAAAAACCATTATCTTTGACTAAACATTTAAACTTTAGTTATGGTAAAAGGTCAAAAATTTATAGCAATTCAGGACACTTATATTTTATATACGTTTAAAAATGGTGGTGGTGTTAATGGACGTAAAGTAAAAAAAGGTGAAGAAGTTACCTTTTTAACAGAGTCCATTGAGATTGGTACCCGTTGTGTAACTTTTTATGAAACACTATATAAGGTACCTATGGATTATTTTACAAAATTATTCACCAAAAAATAATATGATGTCTTTTTTCGATCAAATAGTTTTTGAACCACACCCCGTCGGTCAAGGTAAACACGGAAAGTTGTTTTTACCAAATGGTTATGGTATTTCTGTTGTTAGATTTAAAATCCCAGGATCCGTACAATATGGATCATATTGTGATGGGAATACTTGGGAAGTCGCTATACTTAAAGGTACACCAGATAATTTTGAACTTTGTTACGACACTGAATTCACTGATGACGTTTTAAGTTACCAAACCGAAGAGGATATTGATCTTATTTTAAAAAAACTTAGAAGAATTCATTAAAAATTTGGCCAGTTTAAAAAAAACCTATATATTTGTTTTATATTTATTAATTTAATTTTTTGTTTATGTCTGATTTACGTAGAAAAGTTGAGGTTAACTATGATATCCTTAAGGAAGGTATCAAAAAGAAAAGATTAACAATTGATGAGATTGATCTAATGACTTGTGAGTTGATTACATTTTTGGCTATATTAACCGAACGTGGGATTACACAAATAAACGAGAAAAATAGTGTTGATCGTTACAAGGAACGTGTATGGAACATAGTTGAAAACGCTGGATTGTTACCTGAACTGTAACATAAAGATAAAGGGTTGAACCGGGACTACCCTCATAACTCGGCAGAATGAGGACTGAAATTCTCAGGGTGAAAATCCTCAATCCAATCTATATGAAAGGATGAAACTACACTCCCCCACCGGTACCAGTGGGGGTTTTATTTTACACCCAAATCACTAATTGATTTTTTCCAGTCCTAAATGGATTATCTTCCGACTCCCTAAACACGGTCCCAACCTTCAGTACCCAATAAGTACCACCTTGAAATTTTGGGTAAATAACAATAGCTAATTCCCATTTTATTGATTTAATAACAAACGGTATATTATCATTTATTTCCCGTAAAACTATTTTCTCAGCTATTTCCTGACTACACAATTTAACCAGTTCTTTTATTTCACCGTTACTCACTTCCCTTTGGTTGTATTCGTAACTATGTTTACCCGTTAATTCAAATCCTTTACCCTCAAGATCCTTCCTATCTTTCCTATCCAAACTATGGGTACCTCTATCAACCTCAAGATTAAAGGTGACCTCAAATGACGATGAGATCTTAGATATTGTTTTCTCCAGTAATAAATGTTTACGTATTGATTCTCTAAGTAGTGACATATTAAAATAAATATCTATAATAGTATTTATAAATAGATAACAATTAATATGAAAGAAAAATTTTTACCTTGGTTTTTATTGTTTTGTGCTCTTGGATTATCGGGTACAGCCGCTTATTATAGTGTTATAGGGTTATCTGTGGTATTTTCTGGAGTAGCTATACCAGTTATAATTATGGGATCCTTTCTAGAAATATCTAAAATAGCTATCGCTACATACCTTCACGATAAATGGAAACAAACTTATGGTGTTTTAAAAATATATATGACAATAGCTTTAGTTACCCTATCAATAATTACATCCCTAGGTATATATGGATTATTGAGTACCGGATTCCAAGATAATATATCAAAACTCGAAATAAGTGAAAAACAAATAAAAAATGTTGAGGTTAAAAAGAAACGGTTTGACGAGATAAAAAATGAGTTAAATAAAGAAAAGCTAACACTTGATGGTGATATTACAAAATTAAGAGACGGACTGTCAACAAATACAACAATACAATCTGTTGATAAGAAAACCGGACAGGTTATTACAAAAGCTAATAACGCGAATCGTAAAACATTTGAACTACAATTAAAAGAAGCTCAAACAAGACGTGATGAATTATCAAAAAGGGTTGATGGGTACAATGACAGTATTACAAAACTGGATGTTGAGATTTTAAATATGCAGTCTCAGGAATTATCTGGTAGTGAACTTGGTGTTATAAAATATGTTAGTGAAATATTAGGTTGGGACATAAAAAAAACCGCAAATTTATTTATATTAATATTAATTTTTGTTTTTGACCCATTAGCAATAACATTAGTTATAGCCACCAATCAAGCTTTTAAGTCGGTACGAAAAAAAAATGAACCCACACCAAGTAGCAACATAATCGAAGTTGAGAAAATAGTTGAAGTTCCGGTGGAAGTAATTAAAGAGGTTGAGAAAATAGTTGAAGTCCCGGTGGAAGTAATTAAAGAGGTTGAGAAAATAGTTGAAGTCCCGGTGGACAGGATAGTCGAAGTTGAAAGGATAGTTGAAGTACCTGTACAAGTCCAACCGGTAGAGATTAACGAGGATGAATTGTTCGATGAAAGGAGATTTTTTAAAAACGAACCAGAAATTAAAAGATTGACCTACACTAAAAATGTATGATTGATATTATTGACATATTTACAACCGACAAAGGTGACAAAAGTGACGGGAAAAATAAAATAGTAATAACCCACACCGGTAGAAATTCAATACACTATATTCAGTCGTTAAAATATAGGAACAACAAAAAATACAAAAAAATACCTAATTTTATTATTACCAGGGATGGTAAAATAATACAAACGTTGGACCCGGAAAAATACCTTAATTACTTTTCATCTGAAAAAATGAATAAAGAATCTGTGATAATCTCATTGGAAAATCTGGGTTGGTTAGAGAAAGTACCACTTAAAAATTCATACATTAATTGGATTGGTGATATTTATAATGGGGACATTTTTGAAAGAAAATGGAGAGATTATATTTTTTGGCAACCATATACAATCGAACAAATGAATTCGTGTGTCTCATTGTGTAAGAAATTGTCAGAAGAGATGTCAATAAAACTCAAGTGTGTTGGACACAACACAAAAATAAATGGAGCTGAAAGACATGAAGGTATTTTAACTAGAAGTAATTTTGAGTTATACAATACCGATGTTAGTCCAGCTTTTAATTTTGAATGGTTTATAAAAAAAATTGAAGATGAATAGACAAGATGAAATTAGGGACCTACTTAAAGCTTCCAGAAAACTACTAACCAACCAATCACTAAACGAAGAATTTAGTCGTATAAAATCAACATATGGTATTTTAACTGAGGACCTAGATGATATGGACAGAAAACCAAGTGGATATGAAACCGCTGAAGTTTCTGACGATGAAATGGAAAATAACGACGAGAAACCAAAATCAGACAAAACTAGAGGATTTAAAATATCTGGAGGTATAATGATACTACACTCCAAAGACAAATCACAACTACAACTAACGAGTGACGATAAAAAAGCTTTCCAGGATAGTATGAATGAATTTAGAACCGACGTTAGTGAATTGGTTGAGTTTAATAAACTAAATGTGTATGACAATAATGTTGAGTGGTCCGGTAAAATAACTGAGATGGATTTGGATTTCTTTTTCTCAATAGGTGAATCAACAGGTGTTTATATAAATTCTGAAATGACCAAAGTTGATGAGTACTTTATTGAAACCCTTAAAAAAATTCAAACCTTTTATGAGAAGTTTAAATCGAAATGGAGTAAAGTCTTAGCTGATCGAAAAAAAATATCAGAATTATGAAAGAATTTTTAATTAAGAATTATAAAGAAATACTATTAATTGTGTTAAGTTGTGTGATTGTATTCATACTAACAAAATTATACACACAAACAACGGATAATAGTGAGTTGATTGAGTACAAGTTAAATGAACTTGATAAGAACATAAGTGAGGTTAACCAAAGACAAAAAGAATTGGATAAATTAATATTAACATATAGAAAAGACATATCTAAAATAGACTCAACAATTAATAATATCCGAATTGAGAAAAAAACAGTAAATAATTATTACGATAAAAAATCACAAGACATTAGAAACGCTAACGCTAAACAAGTGGATAGTTTGTTTAAAACAAGATATAAATATTAAAAGTATGAAACGATTTATAACATTTTTATTCCTATTTAACATTTTTACAATTTTTAGTCAGACAATCACTAAAGATAGTAATCAAATTTGTTTACCATATACAATTGGTCGTCAAATATTATTAGATCTAAATGAGTTGGACAGATTACGTGAGGAGAGTAAATTAACAAAATTAGAAATAATTGAGTTAGAAAAAAAATCAATAAAACAAGATGGTATTATTGACGTTCTAGAGGAGAAAGACAGTAATAATGTTGAGATAATAAAAATGACTAATGAAAAATTTAATATTGTTAATAAGGAAAACGAAAAACTGAGAGGTGATATTAGAAAATTAAAAACAAAAACAACAATAATAGAAATTGTTGGAGCAGCGATACTAACATCGATAACCTATATATTTATATTTAAATAAAATGGCGTTAACTCAGAGTGATAAAAGGGAAGTTGAGTCAATTGTTAAAAAGGAAATTAAAGATTTTTTTGGATCTAACACCTATAAACAATTTGAGGATAAAATGATAGACAGAATATCTAAAGATATAAAACGTGGAAAAATTGAGGGTGATATTAAAGATCTTGTCATAAAATCATTCAGAGAATTTTATACAATAATGTACCAACAAAGACATGTTTGGGAATCTAAATTTAAAAGTATGTGATGGAAAATGTTTTTAATAAATTAACCGATCAAATAAAAACAGAATTACCAGGAGAACCTGAAGCTAGAAAAAATGCTTTAGAAGAGAGAAAAACAACAAAAAGTGATTATTTAGATTTCTTAAAAGATAAAGGTGACATCACAAAAATTCTAAGACTTATACGAAATAAAAAATTATCAAATAAAACCATAAGATTGGAAATTAAAAAATTATTAAACGACCCAGATGAAATTAATAATTTTTTAGAGTCAATTAAAAACAGTACAAAAAAGTACAAAAAAGAAGAAACAAAAGAAACAACCTCAACCAGTGGGATGGCTGGCCAGACATACTCGACTAAATTATTTAGTGAACCAGAAAAAATTGAAACTAAAGAAGCCACCACAACAGCGTCCAGTGGACAGTACTCAACACCCAAGATGTGGGCCAAGTCAACAAGTAAAAAAGATTGGAGAGGAAAATCAAAAACACAAATACCGGGAGGAAAATTCGTTCAGGTTAAAAAAAAATGCAAACGTTTTCCATATTGTAATCAAGGTGATATTAAAGCTCTTAACATTTTTGAAAATGAGACCTTAAACCGAGTATTAAATACTGTATCTGAAAAATACGGGATTGATGTTGACACAATAAAAACAATTATCATATCCGAATGGAATAAACATAAAAATTAGATATTTATTAATAAAAATAAAAATGGGAAACGAACAACTTAAACGTAATTTATTTAAAAGACTCCTAAGAGAAAGTATGGAATCAAAAGCTGAAGAAGTCCTAGAAAAAATAATGAACATGAAAGACATCAACCGTGATAACGAGTTTGATTATACAGCTGAAAATAAAGAAACCTGCAACGAATGTGGACTTGGCGAAATGGTTGAGGGTGAATGTAACGAATGTGGGTATGGTAAGATGTCAATGGATGAGGAGAAAGAAATGTCTAAAGGGCAAAAATATATAGCAAAACAACACGAACCAGAAGACGAAATAGACGCTGAGGACTTTAAAGTATTACGATCAAAGAAAAAGAAAGATATGAAAGAGTCTGAAGACATGGACTTCTATAAAGACTCAGACACTATGGGTGGTAAAGTACACTCAAACAGATCCAAAGATGAGATGGATGAGGAGGTTATGTACGAACTAGAAATTGAAAAGGAAATTGACGAAGAAGATGTTTGGGAAGGAAATGAATTTACTGGTCAATTAGCCAAAGCTAGAGAACGAGGTGATGATCATTTTACCGTGGACAATAAAGAATATAAAGTTAGAAACGAAGGTTCGGATAAGTTTATCCAAAAAGCAAATAAGGATATGGAGAAAAAAGGAACCACAGGTAATTTTAAAAAATGGTGTGAACGACATGACTTAACAAATGAGGATGGTGAAGTAACTAAATCTTGTATTGACAAAGCTATGAAATCAAATGACACAAAAGTTATTAAGATGGCTACATTTGCCGCTAACGTAGGTGGTTTTTTGGGGTCAAATAAGGGTAAAAAGAAAAAAACCGTTAAAGAGTCAGCTTTATTCACTGAAAGTGAAATTAT